>OKVF01000202.1_pt1 | contig 74837 bp, 99 predicted proteins | sample 1604831 | NCBI WGS metagenome assembly OKVF01 (sample SAMN01760980, study PRJEB22395) | human gut metagenome
AGAAAAGTTCTGATCGCTGCAGCAGATACTTTCCGTGCAGCAGCAGGTGACCAGTTGGCAGAATGGGCACATAGAGCAGGTGTGGATATGATTGGCGGTACTGACGGCGCGGATCCGGCTTCGGTTATATATGATGCGGTAAATGCAGCCAAAGCAAGAAATGTGGATGTACTGATCTGCGATACTGCGGGACGTCTTCATAATAAGAAGAACCTGATGGAAGAACTAAAGAAAATGAACCGTATCATTGACCGCGAATTCCCGGATGCACATCGTGAGAATCTGATCGTTCTGGATGGAACAACTGGACAGAATGCATTGGCTCAGGCCAGAGAATTCGGAGAAGTAACGAATCTGACAGGCATTATCCTGACTAAAATGGATGGAACTGCCAAAGGCGGAATTGCCGTAGCAATCCAGTCCGAATTGAATGTCCCTGTCAAATATATTGGCGTGGGTGAAACAATTGAAGATTTGCAGAAATTTGATGTAGATGAATTTGTAAATGCTCTGTTCGACATCAAAATGGATGAGAATACCAATGGAGAGGAGACGTCAGAACAGGAAGAATAAACAACCCGCTAACAGTACATGATAAATAAGGAGTGGTACAGAGATGGCAGAAATGTTGACATTAGAGAAATTTGAAGAAGCATCTGAAATCGTAAAACAGGTAACATCAGAAACTAAATTGATGTATAGTGAATTTCTGAGTAATCAGACTGGAAACAAAGTATATCTGAAACCGGAGAACATGCAGCTTACCGGTGCTTATAAATTACGAGGTGCATATTATAAGATCAGCACACTTTCACCGGAAGAACGTGAAAAAGGACTGATCACAGCATCTGCAGGCAATCATGCACAGGGAGTTGCATATGCAGCTAAAAAGTATGGCGTTAAGGCAGTGATCGTTATGCCAACTACAACACCGCTTATGAAAGTAAACAGAACCAAGAGTTATGGAGCGGAAGTAATCCTGAAAGGTGATGTATATGATGAAGCCTGTGAATATGCCTATCAGTTAGCGGATGAGAAAGGATATACCTTTATTCATCCATTCGATGATCTGACAGTAGCCACAGGACAGGGTACAATAGCAATGGAGATTTTCAAAGAGCTTCCGCTTGTTGATGTCATACTGGTTCCTATTGGTGGTGGCGGACTGGCTACGGGTGTTTCTACACTTGCAAAACTGCTTAATCCCAAGATCAGGGTTATAGGTGTAGAACCGGCGGGTGCCAACTGTATGCAGGAATCATTGAAAAAAGGCGAAGTTACAACACTCCCTAGTGTGAATACAATTGCCGATGGTACGGCTGTAAAGACACCTGGTAAAAATATCTTTCCATATATCCAGAAGAACCTGGACGAAATCATTACAGTACCGGATGAAGAACTGGTTGTATCTTTCCTTGATATTGTAGAAAACCATAAAATGGTAGTAGAGAATTCAGGTCTGCTTACTGTGGCTGCTTTAAAGCATCTTGATGTGAAGAATAAACGTGTTGTATCTATTCTCAGCGGTGGCAATATGGATATTATCACTATGTCTTCTGTGGTGCAGCAGGGATTGATCTTCAGAGACAGAATCTTCACTGTATCTGTATTACTTCCTGATAAGCCGGGTATGCTTAGCAAAGTAGCAGATGTCATTGCAAAAGAAAATGGCAATGTGATCAAACTTGAGCATAATCAGTTCGTATCCATCAACCGTAGTGCAGCAGTTGAACTGCGTATTACTCTGGAGACTTTTGGTACAGAACATAAGCATCAGATTATCAAGGCTCTCGAAGAGAATGGATACCAGCCCAAACAGGTCAGAACAAATATCTAAGCAAGAGGTGTTGATGTATGGGCACTTTGACCAGACACAAAAAAATCATAAAGAGGGTCAGGAATTTCGTAATGATCACGGTAGCGGCATTTATTTATGCAATATCGATCAGCCTGTTTCTTGACCCGAATAATATAGCGCCGGGAGGAATCGCCGGCGTTGCTATTTTAATAAACAGATTTACGCAAATACCTACAGGTACGTTGAATCTTATTCTGAACATTCCTATTGTACTGATGGGATTGTGGAAATTCGGACCACGCTTTATTGCATCTACTTTTTATGCATTGGCAGCAATTACGGTGTTTACTAACTGGATGACTCCTTTTGGAGCAGTAACGCAGGATCTGCTGATCGCATCTGTAATAGGAGGAGCACTGCTTGCCATTTCACTTGCAATCACCTTTAAGGCAGGAGCAACTACCGGAGGCTCAGACATTATTGTTAAGGTTATGAGACTTCGCTGGCGGCATATTAAGACTGGTGTATTGTTCCTTGTATTTGATGTGCTTGTCATCATTGCATCGTGGATCGTATTCAGGGATCTGACAGTCGCATTTTATGCGGGCGTTGCGGTTGCGGTGGATTCTGTAGTTATGGATTATGTACTGTATGGACCGGATGAAGCGAAGCTGATCTATATTATCAGCGATCATCCACAGCACATCAGAGAACGTATCTTACAGGAACTGGATATCACGGCTACATTAATATCGGCAAAAGGAGCCTATTCCATGCAGGATAAGCAGGTTGTTATGGTAGCCATGCGTAAGCAGATGGCTCCGCTTGCAGAAGAAATAGTAAAGGATGAAGATCCCAATGCATTTATGATCGTATCATCTGCCAGTGAAATATTTGGCGAAGGATACAAAGATATCCGAAGAGAACGATTATAAAAAATGAAAGTGTAAAGAAAAAATACTTGACACCCATATGCGTTTGTAGTATTCTAATAAAGTCGCGTGATGCGTAATGACGTGGACATGAATTGCGGAGGCTGCGAAATGAACACTGAGAACCTTTCACAAAAAGCAAAAGAAGAATCTTCAGCAGGTTTTGGAGAAATTGAGAAGCTGGAACTGAGAGGAATGTTGTATGACTTTTACGGTGAACTGCTTACTTCTCATCAGAAGAAAGTCTATGAAGATGCAATAGTGAATGATCTTTCACTTAGTGAAATTGCAGATGAGCAGGGAATCAGCAGACAGGGAGTCCATGATATTATCAAACGATGCGACAAAGCACTTGCAGAATATGAAGAGAAGCTTCATTTGGTAGAGAAATTTACCAGGATCAAGAACATGATCAGTCAGATCGATCAATTGACTGATGATGAGCGAATCAGGCAACTATCGAACGAGATTATAGAGGAGCTTTAAGAATGGCATTTGAGAGCTTAACAGACAAACTGCAGAATGTTTTCAAGAACTTAAGGAGTAAAGGTCGTCTGACCGAAGCTGATGTTAAAGCAGCGTTAAAAGAAGTTAAAATGGCGTTATTGGAAGCAGATGTTAACTTTAAGGTTGTAAAACAGTTCGTAAAAGCTGTAGAGGAACGCGCAATAGGAGCAGACGTTATGAACGGTCTGAATCCTGGGCAGATGGTCATCAAGATCGTTAACGAAGAAATGGTAAATCTGATGGGCTCTGAAACGACAGAACTTGCCTTACAGCCAGGTAAAGCCACAACAGTAATTATGATGTGTGGTCTGCAGGGTGCTGGTAAGACAACTGCTGCGGCCAAGATTGCCGGTAAATTAAAGCTCAAAGGTAAGAAACCATTGCTTGTGGCCTGCGATATATACAGACCGGCTGCAATTGAACAGTTATCTGTGAATGCACAGAAGATTGAAGCCGACTTCTTTTCTATGGGAGTAAATCATAAACCTGTAGATATTGTCAAGGCAGCGTTAGAACATGCAGCCAAGAATAACAATAATGTTGTGATCATTGATACAGCCGGACGTTTACATATTGATGAAGATATGATGGCTGAATTACAGGAGATCAAGGCAAATGTAGAAGTACATCAGACCTTGCTTGTAGTTGATGCAATGACAGGTCAGGATGCAGTTAATGTAGCAAAGGAATTTGATGAGAAGATTGGCGTTGATGGCGTTATCCTTTCCAAGATGGATGGCGATACAAGAGGTGGTGCAGCGTTATCTGTTAAAGCTGTTACCGGAAAGCCTATCCTGTTCGTAAGTACCGGAGAAAAACTGACAGATATTGAGCAGTTCCATCCTGACAGAATGGCAAATCGAATTCTTGGCATGGGCGATGTGCTTACTTTGATCGACAAAGTGGCAGAAGCCAATCTGGACATGGATGCAGATAAAGAGAAAGAAATGACAGCCCGATTAAAGAAGGGCAAGTTCGATTTCGAAGATTATCTGGAAAGTATGTCTCAGATGAAAAAACTCGGAGGACTCTCCAGTATACTGGGTATGATGCCCGGTACGGGAATCAAGGCGAGTGATCTGGAAGGTGTTATAGATGAGAAACAGATTGCCAGAATGGAAGCAATCGTATTGTCCATGACACCGGCAGAACGTAAAGATCCCAAGTTACTTAATCCAAGCAGAAAACATAGAATTGCAAAAGGTGCAGGCGTAGATATTGCAGTTGTGAACCGTTTTATCAAACAGTTTGAACAGGCACAGAAGACAATGAAACAGCTCCCGGGAAGAATGGGAGGATTTGGTGGAAGAAAAGGTAAATTTAAATTTCCTTTTTGATATATAAATAATATTTTTAAGAAAGACTATGAGGTGAATTAAAATGGCAGTAAAAATCAGATTAAGAAGAATGGGTCAGAAGAAAGCTCCTATCTATAGAATTATCGTAGCAGATTCCCGTTCCCCAAGAGATGGAAAATGTATCGAAGAGATCGGTACTTATAATCCTAACACAGATCCAAGCGAATTCAAGGTAAATGAAGAATTAGCTAAGAAGTGGTTATCTAACGGTGCTCAGCCTACAGACGTTGTAGCTAAGATCTTCAAGGCAGCAGGTATTGAGAAATAAGTATAGATATCGGTAGCTCTCTTGGAGGTGTGAATATGAAGGAGTTAGTTGAAGTAATTGCAAAGGCTCTTGTAGACAACCCTGATGAAGTTGTTGTAACCGAGAAGGGAAGCGGTAAGAATATTACAGTAGAACTTCATGTTGCGGCAGAAGATATGGGTAAAGTAATCGGCAAACAGGGAAGAATTGCAAAAGCAATCCGTTCCGTTGTTAAGGCGGCATCATCCAAAGAAAATATCAAGGTAGATGTTGAAATCGTCTAAAATTCGGGGTGTTCTTATTATCAAGAACGCCCTGTTTTCTTAATGGAGGTTACATGGAAGATTTATTACAGGTGGGAGTCATTACCCAGACACATGGTATCCGTGGGGAAGTGAAAGTATTTCCAACTACAGATGATGTAAATCGTTTTAAAAAATTAAAGGAAACGATCCTGGATACCGGAAAAGAACAGATTACACTTGAAATAGAGGGCGTAAAGTTCTTCAAACAGTATGTTATTTTGAAATTTAAAGGTTATGACAATATCAATGATATTGAGAGATATAAAGGTAAGAGTTTATATGTTACCCGTGCAAATGCAGTAAAACTTCGTAAAGATGAATATTTTATCGCTGATTTGATTGATATAGATGTATACGATGAAGAAGATAAACCATTTGGTGTATTAAAAGATGTAATTGAGACAGGTGCAAATGACGTTTATGACATAAAGCTGAAAGATGGCAGAAATGTATTAATACCTGCAATCAAAGAATGTATTCTATCTGTAGATATAGAAAACAGAAAGATGGTTATTCACCTGTTAGATGGTTTATTGGAGGACTAAAGACATCATGCATTTTCATGTTATGACATTATTCCCAGAAATGATCGTGGAGGGATTGTCTAAAAGTATTATCGGACGTGCACAACAAAAAGAGTGTATTTCACTGGATGCAGTTAATATCAGAGATTATACATTAGACAAGCACAAAAAAGTAGACGATTATCCTTATGGTGGAGGTGCCGGTATGTTAATGCAGGCGCAACCGGTTTATGATGCATATCAGGCAGTCATGGAATCTATTCATGAAAGACAGAAGGATCATTCTGAAAATGACAGGAGAGTACGTGTTATTTACCTGACTCCGCAGGGAGAAGTCTTTTCACAAAAAAAAGCTGTAGAATTGGCGAATGAAGAAGATCTGATTTTTTTATGCGGTCATTATGAAGGAATTGATGAACGTGTCCTTGAAGAAATTGTAACGGACTATATTTCTATCGGAGATTATGTACTTACCGGAGGAGAGTTACCTGCAATGGTAATGATCGATACAATATCCCGACTGGTTCCGGGGGTGCTCAATAACGGAGAATCTGCTCAGACAGAATCTCATTCTGATGGGTTGCTGGAATATCCTCAATATTCCAGACCGGAAGTATGGCATAACAGGAAAGTCCCGGACGTATTGATTAGCGGACATCATGCTAATATAGAAAAATGGCGTTTGGAACAGGCTATACTGAGAACGCAGGAGCGAAGACCTGATATGTATGCTGCTTATATGGAGGTACATCCACCATTACCGCCTAAGAAGCGGCGATGTAAGGTGTCTGCCGCAACTCAGCTACAGGCAAAACCAGAGGATAACTAAATTGTGTGAAAAATTTAAAATAATGACTTGCATTATTTATATACATAGTGTATATTATTAATGTTGCGATTAAAGATGGTCCTCTGATACGAAGAATGGCTTTCGGGTAAGGCTGGTATTAAGAACGTCGAGTTGATTAAGGAGGCAAACAATGAACGAAATTATTAAAGAGATCGAACAGGCTCAGTTAAAGGAATCCGTAGACAAGTTTAACGTAGGTGATACAGTTAAGGTTTATGGTAAGATCAAGGAAGGTAACCGTGAAAGAATCCAGGTATTCGAAGGTACTGTATTAAAGATTCAGGGCGGCAGCAACCGTGAGACTTTCACAGTTAGAAAGATTTCTAACGGTGTTGGTGTTGAGAAGACATGGCCTATGCATTCTCCTAATGTTGAGAAGGTAGAAGTAGTTAGAACTGGTAAAGTTAGAAGAGCTAAGCTTAATTACTTAAGAAATCGTGTTGGTAAGAAGGCTAAGGTTAAAGAGCTGGTTAAATAATTAACACATAATTTGTTCAAGGCATAAAAACGGAGTCCAATGCGGCTCCGTTTTTCTTGCGTTGAACACATAATTGGAGTATACTAAAAAGTAATATGGTCAATATCATATGGAATAATCGTAATACTGATTAAATTGCAGAAAATGTTACCGGAACGAAAGAGCAGAATATATGGGAAGAAGAAAGGGATTAACCTTTTATCAAAAGAAGAAAAAATTGAATATTGCACTAATCCATGAAATAATCAGTTGGATATTCTGGATTTGCATGTCCGTAGTATTAGCTTTACTTGTGGTATATTGTATAGGAATGAAGACCAGTGTGATCGGCTCATCTATGGAACCAAGTCTGTATAATGGGCAGGAGATATTTCTAAACCGCCTTGTGTATAAGATTACATCACCTAAGACAGGAGATGTTGTTGTCTTTTTACCAAATGGCAACGAAAAGTCTCATTATTATGTGAAAAGAGTCGTTGCTGTACCGGGAGATACGCTTTATGTTAAAAATGGTATGCTCTATGTAAATGACGAAGTACAGGATGAGTATATCAATGATAAGATTGCGGAAGCCGGATTAGCTGAAAATGAAATAGAACTTGGTGATGATGAGTATTTTGTAATTGGAGATAACTGTAATAACAGTGAAGACAGCCGCTCTGCCAATATAGGTAATATTAAGAAAGAACATATTGTTGGTAAAGCATGGTTCAAAATGGCAGCCCAAGGCAGTTCCATGGGCTTTGTAAATTAAAGAGAAAAGGAAAATATAGTATATGGCAAATTATCAATGGTATCCCGGGCATATGACCAAAGCAAAAAGAATGATGCAGGAGGATATTAAACTAATAGATCTGGTGATCGAACTGGTGGATGCAAGAATTCCGCTTGGCAGTCGCAACCCTGATATTGATGAATTGGGGAAGAATAAGTCAAGGTTGATTCTTTTGAATAAATCAGATTTAGCAGATGCCAGACAGAACAAGTTATGGCTGGAGTATTTTGCACAGAAAGGAATCTGTGCAGTAGAGATCAATTCCAAGAATGGAACAGGTGTCAAATCAATCCAGAATGTAGTGCAGGAGGTCTGCAAAGACAAGATAGAACGAGACAGACGTAGAGGTATTCTCAATCGTCCGGTAAGAGCAATGGTTGTTGGAATTCCTAATGTAGGTAAATCCACTTTTATTAATTCCTTTGCAGGAAAAGCATGTGCAAAGACAGGCAACAAACCTGGTGTGACCAAAGGAAAACAGTGGATTCGACTGAATAAGGGACTGGAACTTCTGGATACTCCCGGTATCTTATGGCCTAAGTTCGAAGATCAGACGGTAGGTCTGCATCTTGCCATGATTGGCTCTATGAACGATGAAATTATTCATCTGGATGAATTGGCATATGAACTGATCAAATTCATTTCAAAGGAATATGAAGGATTGCTTGAGAAAAGATATGAGATTACTGTTCAGCCGGATGCATATGATACATTGAAAGAAATATGTATCAGCCGCAGATGTTATCTGAAGGGCGAGGAGCTGGATATTATGAAGGCATCCGCACTGGTTGTTGAGGATTTCAGAAGTGGCAGACTTGGAAGGATCACCATTGAACAACCGCCTGCCATGCAACAGAATCAATTACCTGAACAGGAATAATAGAAGAAAATAAATAAACAGGGGAAATACGTCAATGAAAAACATTTTGAAGGAAATTTTAAGTACCAGTATTTATCTGCTGGTTGTTCTATGTGCTGCATATTTGATCATTACTTATGTTGGACAGCGAACGCAGGTCAGCGGAAGCAGTATGGAAACAACTCTAAGTGATGGAGACAATTTACTTGTAGATAAGATAACGTATCGTTTTTCAGATCCGAAACGGTTTGATATTATTGTATTTCCTTTTCAATATGATACGGATACCTATTATATTAAAAGAATTATTGGCATGCCTGGAGAAACGGTTCAAATTGATTATGATGGTAATATTTATATAGATGGTGAAATTCTGGAAGAGTCTTATGGCAGAGAGGTGATTCAGAATCCTGGGCGGGCAGCCGAGCCGATCACCCTGGGTGAAGATGAATATTTTGTTATGGGTGATAACCGTAATAACAGTTCTGACAGCCGCGATCCGTCTGTTGGCAATATTCATAGAAAGGATATTATAGGCAGGGCATGGGTCAGAATATGGCCGTTCTCCAAATTTGGAGTGCTGAAACATCAATAATTTGAATAGCACACAGGAAATGAGGATTCGTATGAAGAAAATAGGTGAAATAAAAGAAGAATTGCAGGCAGCGCAGGACGATATGCTGCCTGTTTTTATTAAAGAATATGAAGAAGATGAAAGAAACGGGGTAAAGACACTCGTTGCAAAAGCCAGAAAAAGAATAGATGCACTGGAACATGAGATTGCACGTACCGAACAAATGAAAAGATATGAAAAGGAATATGCATCTTATGGATATATTTGTGGTATTGATGAGGTTGGCAGGGGACCGTTAGCAGGTCCTGTAGTCGCAGGTGCAGTTATTTTACCTAAGGACTGTAAGATTCTGTATCTGAATGACTCAAAACAGCTTACAGCGAAGAAACGTGATGAACTGTATGACATCATCATGGAAGAGGCAGTCGCAGTAGGACTTGGATTTGCTTCCTATGAAAGAATTGACGAAATCAATATTCTGCAGGCTACCTATGAAGCGATGAGAGAGGCTATTAGTAAATTGGCAGTTCCACCCGATATATTATTAAACGATGCTGTGACGATACCACAGGTGACAATACCGCAGGTGCCTATTATCAAGGGTGATGCCAAGAGCGTGTCTATCGCGGCAGCAAGTATTGTAGCAAAAGTTACAAGGGACAGGATGATGGTAAAATATGATGAGCTATATCCGGAATATCATTTTGCAGAGAATAAAGGATATGGTTCAGCAGCACATATAGAGGCGTTGAAGAAATATGGACCAACACCTATTCACAGGAAATCATTTATACAAAATTTTGTAACTGTTTAGAAACTATGATATAGATGAACTTGTGAATAGTGATACATAGACAGGGTGGTGAGCAGATTGGATGGATATACTTCTACAATGATGCAGGGGCAGGGTTATGCATCTGTAGGACAGAGTTATGTTCAGCATACAGGAGAGACTGCCAGTACCAGAATCACAGGGAATCAGGTATCGACAGAGCTTCTGACGGATTTAAAGGCAGGAGATACCTTTCAAGGTGAGATTATGTCTGTAAATGGACAGGATGTTCAGCTACAGCTTACAAATGGACAATATATGGCAGCCAAGTTGGAGGCACAGATGCAACTTGCTCTTGGACAGATTTTGAATTTTGAAGTCCAGTCAAATCAGAATAACCGTATCGTATTAAAACCGTTGTATACGAATTTGTTACAACAGCAAGTCGGGGAAGCAGCACTAAGGGCAGCTTCACTTCCGGTGAATCAGAAGAGTTTACAGCTTGTATCCATGATGATTGAGAATGGGGTATCTATTGATAAAAATAATCTTCCCAAATTGTATCGGCAGATTGTTCAGAATCCAGAGGCACCCATTTCGGATATTCTTCATCTTAATAAACTCAATATTCCAATTACAGAAGATAATCTTACCCAATATGCACAGTATAAAGGGATGGAACATCAATTACTGGGCGGAATAGAAGATACTTCTAAGGAAATCCTGTCGTTATATGATGAATTAGCGGATGCAGGCTTTAACGAAAGCACACAGACTGTAGCTGGTCAGGGAACGCCCACAGCCGTTTCATACATGGATGATGTGGTTCGTTTCCTTTTGCAGGATGAATCGGAAGGAAATGCGCAGGAGCAGGTTGTGAATACGGAGCAGGAGGCGAATCCGTCAGTTGATTCTCAGTCAGGTACAACGAATCAGAATACAACAGATACAGTTCTGAACCAACAGACAAATTCTCCGGTCAGTGAACTGGCAGACGCAGATGTAAAAAAGACAGATGCTTCTACTCCTGGCAATAAAGGACAGGAGATAACAGATCTGGAGAACACACCGGAGAATAAGAATACTCTACGGACAGAGCATAAGGGGCAGACATTTACTTTTAAGACGGAGACAGATTGGAAAGAGCAACTGTCAAAGTGGCTGGAGGAAACGCCACAATCCAGAGAGAAAATCTATCATTCTGACCGTTTCCGTGAAGTGCTGACCAAAGCGTTGACAGACAAGTGGACTCTTACGCCGGAGGATGTTGGTGAGAAGCAGAAAGTGGAACAGTTCTATCATAGATTAAGTGCGGAAAGTGAGCAGCTTTCACAACTGATGCAGGATTCAGCCCAGAACCGCACAGCCGGCTCCAGTGCCAGAAACATCAATGAAAATATCAGTTTCATGAATGAACTGAATCAGACTTTCCAGTATGTACAGCTTCCACTGAAAATGTCAGGCAAAAATGCCAATGGTGAGTTATATGTCTGTACGAACAAGAAAAATCTTGCAAAGAGGAGCGGTACGCTTACAGCACTGTTGCATCTGGATATGGCAAATCTTGGTCCGATGGATATTAAAATATCTCTGGAAACAGAGAAAGATATACTGACAACAAGATTCTGCCTGGAAGAGGATGTAGTTTCCTTTATGCAGGAACATATGGAAGAATTGACTAATAGACTGACCAGAGCAGGATATTTCTGCAAGACATATGTGGAGCCAAGGCAAGAGCAGCAATCAGTTATGGAAGTCATAGAGGAACAATCAGGTGTTCATGTCACACCACTTAGTTATCAGGCATTTGATATTAAGGCATAGTGCGCAGAAATGAGGATTAGTTTAGTATGGAGGAGAAGAGAAAACCAACACAGGCAGTAGCTCTGGAATATGATCCCGCTGACAATGCCCCCAAAGTAATTGCCATGGGGCGCGGTGCATTGGCTGATCGTATCATAGAAAAAGCCAAGGATGCAGATATTCCTGTGCATCGTGATGATAAGCTGGCAGATACGCTGTCCAAGTTGGAGATCGGAGATATGATCCCGCCGGAGTTATATAGCGCTGTAGCTGAGATTCTGGTATTCGTAGACAGCATGGATAAAATAAAAGCAAAGGTAAATGCATATCATGAACAAAAGGCAGACGGGAAGCGAATATGAGAAGAGAGCAGCGCAGTATCTGCAGGATAAAGGTGTCAGGGTACTGGAGTTAAATTACAGGAATCGTAAGGGTGAGATAGATCTGATTGCCCAAGATGGAGAATATCTGGTTTTCGTAGAAGTCAAATATCGTAAAGATTCGAAGAAGGGTTCTCCGGAAGAAGCTGTCAATTACAGGAAAAGACAGAATATCTGTCGTGTGGCAGATTATTACAGAATGACGCATGGCATCGGTGAATTTACCCCGATACGTTATGATGTGATTGCTTTTTGTGGTGATGAAATCACATGGTATCGGAACGCATTTGAACATGTGTGGTAACTGATACAGGTTTTATAAGATATTTACGAAACTTGGATAGAGAATGGCACGAATTGTGCAGGTTTCATTTTAAAAAGGAGATAGATAAAGATTTGAATATAATAAGAAAAGGGCAATTGAATACTTGTAATATAAAGGAAAGTATGATTTCTGATACGCCTGTCACTTATATTACATTTGACAATCTGGATAAGACGGGGATTGTCAGACAGGCATTTTCTACCAGATTGGGAGGTGTGAGCCAGGGAGAGTTTACTTCCATGAATCTGAGTTTTGCACGTAATGATGATCCGGCGGCGGTTATGGAGAATTATCGCAGATTTACAGCTATTATAGATTGTACGCCTGATGATGTTGTGGCATCGCATCAGACACATACGACCAATGTGCGCAAGGTAAGCAGTGCCGATAAGGGAAAGGGTGTTACGAAAGAAAAAGATTATTCTGATATAGATGGACTGATCACAGATGAATCCGGTGTTTTATTAGCCTGTTTCTTTGCCGACTGTGTACCGCTTTATTTTGTAGATCCTGTGCATCGTGCAATAGGGCTGGCACATTCCGGCTGGAGAGGAACTGTTGATAGAATGGGACAGGTGACACTGAATGCCATGAGCCGTGCATTTGGAACCAGACCGGAAGATGTGCAGGTTGCAATAGGACCTTCTATTTGTCAGAGCTGCTATGAAGTAAGTGAAGAAGTTGCTGTGGCTTTTTCACAGCAGTTTACACCAGATGAACAGCTTGCAGAGGAGTATCTTGGTCGTTATCAGCAGATAATCACTCAGACAGATATCAATAACTGTCTTTTGCAGGATAAGGGCAATGGTAAATATCAGCTTGATCTATGGTATGCCAATTATTGTGTTATGCGCGAAGCAGGAATACCAGAGGCACAGATACAGGTTACGGATATTTGTACCTGCTGCAATCCGCAATTTCTGTTCAGTCATAGAGCCAGTCATGGCAGAAGAGGTAATCTGGGGGCTTTTCTGATGTTAAAATAAAGTAAATCATTTCGTATTTTTATGTCAAGTTACAGAGTAAAATCTGCAACTTGGCTTTTTTTATTTCTCGAGTCAAAAAATGAAGAAAAATTAAGGATTAATGCGTTATTTATTAATGTAGAATTAAACGTGCGTTGAATTTCTGTTTATTTTTGGATGTTAAGGTATAGTAAACAAACAGGAAGAAGAGGAATGAGAATGAATACAAATAAAATACAGAAATTATTGACGATAGTAGTGCCATGTTATAACTCGGAGGATTATATGAAAAGATGTCTGGATTCTCTGGTGCGTGGTGGAGACAAAGTAGAGGTTATCGTTGTAGACGATGGTTCAACGGATACAACGGGCAAGATCGCAGATCAGTATGCTACGAACAACAGTAGCATTGTTAAGGTAATACATAAAGAAAATGGTGGCCATGGATCAGACGTCAATGCGGGTCTGGAGGCTGCTACGGGTAGATATTTTAAAGTGGTAGATTCTGATGACTGGCTGATTTCCGACCATCTCAATATCTTGTGATGCATGCACTGGTCTTTCGTACTGATATCCTCAGAAAAGCAGAAATCAGACTGCCGGAACATACATTTTATGTTGATAATATATTTGCTTATGAGCCTTTACCATATTTGGAGTAATGGTGCTTACCTTTTACACCTTCTTCTATCAGCAAAATCTATTACAGATACTGGCAGCAGTCAGACAAATACTGATGACCGTTGCTCTTGCGTATAAACTGGTACTGGTTCTGATTGGCATTGGAATTATGGTTTTCTGGCATAACTCATTACGTTCGTATCTTGGACATTATTATTTCCTGTATCTTATAGGCATCGGACTGAATATACTGTTGGTTATGGTGATCGGTGCTGTTATGTTATGTCCTGAAATAATCAGGCATATTGCTCTGACCATCGATAATCTGCTGGTACGCTTTGGAATTTTAAAGGCAAATACAACCAGACTGGGGCAGGTAGAGCAGTTTATTGAAAATTATCGCTGTGCAGGGCAATGAATTTCTATGTTTTACTTATTATTTCAATGTTTGTGGCAATATGGAGACATTCAACACAATTTCGTTCAACTTGGGTGTTGACAAACAAAAAATAGAACGTTATAATCACATTTATTGAAAGGCAATGAAAAGAATAAGTAGCATATATCAGATACTTACAGAAAGCAGCCGGTTGATGAGAGGCGCAAGTGAACATATATGTGAATACCTCTTGGAGCTGCACACCGAAATGCATGTCAGAGTAGGCTGTGACGGACACCCGCACGTTAGAGTGGGAGAGTATCATTCTGATAGGGAATCGTACTTACTAAGGCATAAGGCGTGAGCTTTATGTGAATAAAGGTGGTAACACGGGTTTAACCTCGTCCTTTGTTTTATACAGGGAACGAGGATTTTTTTATTCTTTTCCCTGACAGTCCCCTGAATTTCCATAGCACTGTAGGAAAGACAGGGAAGTGTGAAAAAGACAGTGCAGAAGAGGAAGGTAAGAAAATGACAGTTTATGATGAACTCGTGGCGCGTGGATTGATCGCACAGGTCACAGACGAAGAAGAAATCAAAGAATTAATCAACAATGGAAAGGCAACCTTTTACATCGGTTTTGACCCTACGGCAGACAGCCTTCATGTAGGACATTTCATGGCTCTGTGCCTGATGAAGCGTTTACAGATGGCTGGGAATAAGCCCATTGCACTGATCGGTGGCGGTACAGGTATGGTTGGTGATCCATCAGGCAAGACAGATATGCGTAAGATGCTGACCAAAGAAGATATTCAGCATAACTGTGACTGTTTTAAGAAGCAGATGAGCCGTTTCATCGATTTCGGTGAAGGCAAGGCATTAATGGTCAACAATGCTGACTGGCTTCTGAACCTGAACTATGTAGAACTGTTACGTGAAGTTGGTGCTCATTTCTCTGTTAACCGTATGTTAACTGCTGAGTGCTACAAACAGCGTATGGAGAGAGGTTTAAGTTTTCTGGAGTTTAACTATATGATCATGCAGAGCTACGACTTCTACACCCTTTTCCAGAAATATGGCTGTAACATGCAGTTCGGTGGTGATGATCAGTGGAGTAACATGTTGGGTGGTACAGAACTGATCCGCCGTAAATTAGGCAAGGATGCATACGCTATGACAATTAATCTTCTGCTTAATTCAGAAGGTAAGAAGATGGGTAAGACAGAGTCTGGTGCAGTATGGCTTGATCCTGAGAAAACATCTCCTTACGAATTTTTCCAGTACTGGAGAAACGTGGCTGATGCTGATGTTATCAAGTGCATGAAGATGCTGACTTTCCTGCCATTAGAAGAGATTCAGGCTATGGAAAGCTGGGAAGGCAGCCAGTTAAATAAGGCGAAGGAAATCCTTGCATTTGAATTAACAAAGTTAGTACATGGAGAAGAAGAAGCCCAGAAAGCCAAAGAAGCATCTGCTGCATTATTTGCAGGAAACGGCAATCATGAGAATATGCCTACAACTGCATTGACCGAAGAGGATTTCACAGATGGCAGCATTGACATTATGTCCGTTCTTGTAAAGGCAGGCATGACAACATCCCGTTCCGAAGCTAGAAGAGCTGTAGAGCAGGGCGGTGTCACTGTAAATGGTGAGAAAGTTACAGATATCAAGACAACTTATGAAAAAGCCGTATTTGGTGATGAATTTGTGATCAAGAAGGGAAAGAAGAGCTTCCAGAAGATTACGTTAGCTTAATGTAAACAGTATGAAAAATCCAACCACCTGAAACTTACAAGTGGTTGGATTTTTATTTTATTTATCGTTATACAGTGTTAATATCTTCTGAATCTTTTCTGTAGGAGTCAGTACATTTTCCATAGATAAGTCATGATTCATGAAATCAATGATAGATGCAAGGAACTTGCTCATATCAGCTTCCAGATAATATGGCTTTGTCAGCAGTTCAGGTGGACGATAGCAGAGGTTGGTAGTTATGACTCTGTCAAAGATACCATCCGCATATGCCTTGTCAAATGCATCCATACCATTCGTAAACAGACCAAAAGTAGTACAGATAAATACACGACCGGCGCCCATTTTCTTGAGCTGTCTGGAAGTATCGATCATACTGTCACCGGAGGAAATCATATCATCAATGATAATGATGTCCTTACCTGTAATATCATTGCCAAGGAATTCATGAGCAACAATAGGATTCTTGCCATTTACGATTGTAGAGTAGTCACGACGCTTATAGAACATACCTGTATCAGCACCAAGTACACTTGAAAAGTAGATAGCACGGTCAAGAGCACCTTCATCAGGTGAGATTACGATAATGTGATCTTTATCCATGACCAGATCCTTCTCTGCACCAAGAAGTGCACGGGCAAACTGGTAATGGGCTGTGAAATTATCAAAACCTGTCAGAGGAGCAGCATTCTGGATTCTGGGATCATGAGCATCAAAGGTAATAAAATTCGATACGCCCATTTCACTCAATTCTTCGAATGCAAAAGCACAGTCAAGAGATTCTCGTCCTGTTCTTCTATGCTGACGCCCTTCGTAAAGGAAAGGCATAATGACATTGATTCGGTGTGCTTTGCCATTAGCGGCGGCAATGACACGTTTTAATTCCTGATAATGATTGTCAGGAGACATATGGTTCTCATATCCGTTCATATTGTAAGTAAGGCTGTGATTGCATACGTCAACAATGATGAATAAATCTTTACCACGTACGGTTTCGTTCAGGACTGCTTTACCTTCACCGCTGTTGAAACGGGGAGCAGTAAAGTCCAACTGATAATTTTTCTCTGAATATCCCTGAAAGGCAGGATCTTCAACATATTTGTTATGAACGTTGCTACGGAATTCAACCAGATAGTCATTGACTTTGTTACCAAGGTCAGCAGCACTTTGTAATGTAACAAGCTTCAGCGGCGCTACCGGCATGGCATTTTCCAACTCATGTAAATTTGGCATGATAAACCTCCAGAAATAAGGATACCCTTATCATATATTGTTATTTAGATATCACTAACTATATTATTTTATATCATTCTGCTAGTGACACGTCAAGGAAATTCTAGTATGATATAAGCATGAGCAGTGCCACAGCCAATAAGAACGGACATGGCTGCTTGCAGACATGGGCTGTTCTTTTGGGCGTGATAGGGCGAAGCCCGACAGCGAGGGAAAACGAAGTTTTTTCGAGCGTGCACTGCGTAGTAAGCGTGCCACTGCCCATAACTAAAATGATAGGAATTTAACAAAATGAAGAAAAAGAACGAACACATTGTTGAGAAGGTGCTTTCTGGCAGCATCGCCGAGGAGATGGAAATTACACCAGGTGACGCTCTTCTTGAAATCAATGGACATAAAATAGAAGATATTTTTGATTATCAATATTATACACAGGATGAATATATAGAAATCCTTGTGCGTAAACCATCAGGTGAAGAATGGCTTCTGGAAATCGACAAGGGCTATGATGAGGATCTGGGTGTTACATTTGAAAATGGATTAATGGATGATTACAGATCCTGCCATAACAAATGTATTTTTTGTTTTATAGATCAAATGCCAAAGGGCATGAGAGAAACGCTGTATTTTAAAGATGATGATTCCAGACTCTCTTTCCTGCAGGGCAATTATGTTACATTAACGAATATGTCAGATGAAGATGTGGACAGAATCATCCGCTATAATCTGTCACCGATCAACGTATCTTTCCAGACGACCAATCCGGAACTTCGTTGCAGGATGCTTAACAACCGTTTCGCAGGACAGGCATTGGAGAAAGCATGGAAACTTGCAAAGGCGGGTATTATTATGAATGGTCAGATTGTACTGTGCAAGGGAGTAAATGACGGGGCAGAGCTTGACAGAAGTATCCGTGATCTGTCAGCGTATCTTCCCAATCTGGAAAGTGTATCGGTGGTTCCTGTAGGGTTATCCAAGTACAGAGAAGGGCTGTATCCGCTCGAGCCTTTTACGAAAGAAGACGCCAGAGAAGTTCTTAGTATCATTCATGGCTGGCAGGATAAGATATATCCTGTACATGGCACACACTTTGTGCATGCCAGTGATGAATGGTATATTCTCGCCGACAAAGAACTTCCCACAGAGGAACATTATGACGGTTACCTGCAGTTGGAGAATGGCGTTGGTATGCTGAGACTTTTGTTGGATGAATTTGCCGAGGCTATGGAAGAAGATCGTATAAATGACAGAAAAGCAAGACCGAAACACATAACACTTGCTACCGGACGTCTCGCCTATCGTTTCATCAGGCAGATGGCACAGCAGATGGAAGAACGTTATGAGGGGTTACAAATTGATGTCATTGCTATCCGGAATGACTTTTTCGGTGAAATGATCACAGTATCCGGACTTCTTACGGGGCAGGATATCATGGCACAGTTAAAAGATAAAGATCTGGGAGAAAAACTGCTTCTGCCACAGAATGTATTAAAAATCGGGGAGCCGGTTTTTCTGGATGATTATACACTTGACTACGTTGAAAAGGCTTTACAAGTTCGTATAGATATTGTAAAATCAAGCGGTCGGGATTTTATCGAAGCAATTTTATCAGATTAGAAATGGAGCGAAAAAATGGAAAATAATAAAAAGAAACCGATCGTAGCGGTCGTGGGACGTCCAAACGTTGGTAAATCTACATTGTTCAATGCATTGGCTGGAGAGAAGATTTCCATTGTCAAAGATACTCCTGGCATTACAAGAGATAGAATTTATGCAGATATTCAATGGTTGAATTGGAATTTTACATTAATAGATACAGGTGGTATTGAACCTGACAGTAATGATATCATCCTTTCACAGATGCGCGAACAGGCGGAGATTGCTGTTGCAACAGCAGACGTCATCCTTTTCCTGGTAGATGTGAAGCAGGGTCTTGTAGATGCTGATGCCAAAGTAGCAGACATGCTCAGAAGAAGCCACAAACCGGTGATTCTGGTAGTTAATAAAGTAGACAGCTTTTCAAAATATGAGGCAGATGTATATGAGTTTTATAACCTTGGTATTGGTGATCCGATACCTGTTTCTGCTGCAAACCGTCTGGGACTTGGTGAAATGCTGGATGCTGTAACTGCATTGTTTAACGAAGAGGACTTCACTGAAGAAGAAGATGACAGACCAAGAATTGCTATCGTAGGTAAGCCTAACGTAGGTAAGTCGTCTATTATCAATAAACTGGTAGGTGAGAATCGCGTTATCGTATCAGATATCGCCGGTACGACCAGAGATGCAATTGATACGGAAGTAATCCATAATGAGAAGGAATATATCTTCATTGATACCGCCGGACTTCGCCGTAAGAATAAGATCAAAGAAGAATTGGAGAGATTCATGATCATTCGTACAGTCAGTGCTGTAGAACGTGCTGATGTTGTTGTGCTTGTTATCGATGCAGAAGAGGGCGTTACAGAGCAGGATGCGAAAATCGCAGGAATCGCTCACGATAGAGGTAAGGGTATCATTATCGCAGTGAATAAATGGGATGCGATAGAAAAGGATGATAAGACAATCTATCGTTTTACTGAAAAAGTAAGAAATATCCTGTCTTTTATGACATATGCAGAAATCGTATTTATTTCCGCCAAAACAGGTCAGCGTCTGAATAAGCTGTTCGAAACGATCGATATGGTCATTGAGAATCAGTCACTTCGTATTGCAACGGGTGTTGTAAATGAGATCGTGACAGAAGCCGTTGCATTACAGCAGCCACCATCAGATAAGGGAAAACGTCTGAAGATATTCTACACGACACAGGTTGGCGTGAAGCCGCCTACTTTTGTTGTGTTCGTAAATGACAAAGAACTGATGCATTTCTCCTATACAAGATATCTGGAGAATAAAATACGAGAAGCGTTTGGTTTCCGCGGTACATCATTGAAATTCATCATAAGAGAAAGAAAGGAAGACAAATAGCGATGGTTCGTGTAATTTGTGTCTTGATTGGTTATATTTTTGGATTATTCCAGACTTCTTATATCTATGGCAGGATGAAGGGAATTGATATCAGAAAGCATGGAAGTGGAAATGCAGGAACTACGAATACGTTGCGCGTCATGGGTAAGAAGGCAGGCGCAATCGTACTTTTCTGTGACATTATGAAAACCGGTCTTGCCATGACACTGGTACGTTTTCTGTTTAGAAACACTTACAGTGACATTCTTCCGTTACTGGCACTGTATACAGGCGCTGGAGCAATACTGGGGCATAATTTCCCGTTCTATCTTCATTTTAAGGGTGGAAAGGGCATTGCCTGTACAGCAGGGCTGATCATTTTCTTTCATCCGTATATGATATTACCGGAGATCATTACCTTCTTTGGTACTTTCTTTATCACACACTATGTTTCTCTTGGTTCGCTTCTGGTTCAGATCGTTCTGATCGCAGAAATGGTGATCTTTGGGCAGATGGGTATTTTTGGCATGTCTCAGGGCGCATTGATCGAACTTTATGTTGTGACTGTTTTGCTGGCTATCCTTGCTTTCTGGGAACACAGAGCAAATATAGGCAGATTGATACATAAAACAGAACGCAAGACATATTTATCAAAAAAGAATGAAGAGTAAAATCTTCAACAGCTTGCACATGTAGGCAGAAATGGAGAATAAAATGGCAAAAATTGGTATTATAGGAGCAGGAAGCTGGGGTATTGCGTTGTCAGTTTTACTGCATAATAATGGACATCAGATTACGGTATGGTCGATTCTGGAAGATGAGATCAATATGTTAAAGACAGAACATGAGCATAAAGATAAGCTTCCAGGTGTAAAGCTGGCGGAAGATATGGAATTTACCACATCTATGAAGGAAGCAATCGCAGGTAAGGATATTCTGGTGCTCGCAGTTCCTTCTCCTTATACCAGAAGCACTTCTCATAATATGAAGCAGTATGTTGCTGATGGTCAGATTATTGTTAATGTTGCAAAAGGCATTGAAGAACATACATTGATGACTCTTTCCCAGATTATAGAGGAGGAAATTCCACAGGCTAATGTAGCAGTTCTTTCCGGTCCTTCTCATGCAGAGGAGGTTGGCAGAGGAATTCCGACTACAATCGTAGTGGGTGCCAGAACAAAAGAAACAGCAGAGTACATCCAGAATATCTTTATGAGTGATGTATTTCGTGTATACATCAGCCCGGATGTTCTGGGCATAGAACTGGGGGCTGCTCTTAAAAATGTAGTGGCACTTGCAGCAGGCATTGCTGATGGTTTAGGATATGGAGATAATACGAAGGCAGCCCTGATCACCAGAGGTATTACAGAAATAGCCAGACTTGGTACAGCTATGGGCGGTAAATTTGAAACATTCTGTGGCTTATCCGGGATAGGTGATCTGATCGTTACCTGCGCCAGTATGCATTCCAGAAACCGCCGTGCCGGTATTTTGATCGGGCAGGGCAAATCCATGGAAGAAGCTATGGCAGAGGTCAAGATGGTAGTAGAGGGTGTTTATTCAGCTAAAGCTGCCAAGGAACTGGCTGCTAAATATCATGTTGAATTACCAATTATAGAGCAGGTCAATGAAGTGCTTTTTGATGGAAAATCAGCAGCAACAGCAGTAAAAGATCTGATGATCCGCGATAAAAAAATAGAACATCAGGATTGGAATTGATCACAAAATAAGAGCATGGGGATTCATGTCTAACAGGATAGACAAATGATGATAATATAAGTAATTTTGCAGACATAAAGCTGTATTCCATGTAAAAGAGAGGAAAAATGAAATGGAAAAAAAGGTTCCTGAAAGAAAAGTAACATTAAAGGATGATGACATTATTTACGTTTATGATAAACGTATCAATAAATGTATCAGGGAAGGCTGCGAGGGCGTGGTTAAATACGGACTGGTTTTGCGTACCAGCGTTACGGAAGATGAGACATTGAACTGTTTTGCATGTAATAAATGTCACATGAAATATACAGCATACCCTAACTACGTAAGAATCAGCAAACCTGAACTTCTCCATATCTATAATCAGGAAGAAGTAACAGCAAGAGATTTAAAACGTGCTGAAGATGCGAGAAAGCAGGCACTTCGGGAACGTCGTAAAAATAACTTTGCCAGGAAAACATTTGGACACAGACCTGTGTACAGAGGAACCGATGAAAGCGGTGCACAGGGTACACCCCAGGGCAGAAAACATTATGAGGACAGAAGGCCTTATGGTGAGAAACGTCCATATGAAGACAGAAAGCCTTATGGTGAGAAACGTCCATATGAAGACAGAAAGTCTTATGGTGAGAAACGTCCATACGAAGACAGAAGACCTTATGGTGAGAAACGTTCGTATGAAGACAGAAAACCCTATGGCGAAAAAAGTTCCTATGGAAATAGAAAACCCTATGGTGAACGTAAGAATTACGAGGATAGGAAATCATACAGTGATAAAAGATCCTATGGAGCCAAAAGACCATACAGTGAAAAAAATACTTATAGTAAACCCAAAACGTATGGAGATAGAAAACCATATAGTAACAATAATGAGGGACACAAAGATTAAATCTTTGTGTCCTTTTGTCATATTAAATATGGACACATTCATATACTGAAATCAAAGGACTTGAGGAATGTTTTATCATGAGCTATCTTGAGGAAAATCAGGAGTTTAATTTATACAAGGACATTAGTCAGAGAACAGGTGGAGAAATATACATAGGAGTCGTAGGACCTGTCAGAACAGGAAAATCCACATTTATTAAACGATTTATGGATATCATGGTGATTCCCAGGATAGAGAATGAACATGATCGGACCAGAGCAATGGATGAATTACCGCAAAGCAGTGGAGGCAGGACAATAACTACCACTGAGCCTAAATTTATTCCCAAAGAAGCAGTTGAAATCGCGATTAATGACACTGCCAAAGTAAAAGTACGTCTGATCGACTGCGTTGGCTATATGGTAGAAGGAGCTACCGGACACATGGAAGAGGATACAGAACGTATGGTGAAGACACCATGGTTTAAAGAAGAAATTCCTTTTACACAGGCAGCACAGATAGGAACAAGAAAGGTGATCCAGGATCATTCAACAATAGGAATCGTTGTAACAACGGATGGCAGTTTCGGAGAACTTCCAAGAGAGGCATACAGAAATGCGGAAGAACAGACAATTGCAGAATTAAAACGTCTGGGAAAACCATTCATTGTTCTGGTCAATACATCAAGACCCTATAGTGAAGAAGCCAAAGATACAGCTGCTGAACTGGAAAAGAAATATAAGATCAAAGCAATGCCTGTAAATATTGACCAGCTAAAAAAAGAAGATATCATAAATGTATTAGAACAGGTAATGTATGAATTCCCTTTGTCTGTTGTGGAATTCTATACTCCAAAATGGATGGATATCATGTCAGTATCCAATCCAATGAAAGAAGAGTTGATTGAAAAACTCAGAGAAATCATGAACCATGTAGAATCTGTAAGAGACTTATTGGGGCAGGATTTGTCGTTAGATAGTGAATATGTCCGAAAGTGTAAGTTTGATCACATCAATATAGCAGAAGGAACTGCTGCATTTCAACTGGAAGCTGATAACAGATACTATTACGAGATGTTAAGTAGTATGACCGGTGAAAATATCACCGGAGAATATCAACTGATGCAATTATTGATGACTTTGGCAGAAATGAAACGTGAATACAGCAAAGTTTTGAATGCACTGGAAAGTGTCCGTCAGAAAGGGTATGGAGTAGTTACGCCGGATAGAGAGGAAATTACGCTGGATACGCCAACAGTTATCAAACATGGGAATAAATATGGAGTGAAGATCAAGGCGCAGAGTCCGTCAATTCATATGATCAAGGCGAATATTGAAACAGAAATAGCTCCTATTGTAGGTACGCAGCAACAGGCACAGGATTTGATCAGATATATTTCCGATGCAGAAACTTCCAAAGAAGGTATATGGGAAACCAATATTTTTGGAAAAACGATAGAGCAGCTTGTACACGATGGAATAACTGGTAAAATCGCCATGATAGGGGAAGAAAGCCAGATCAAACTGCAGGATACAATGCAGAAAATAGTAAATGATTCCAATGGCGGCATGGTGTGTATTATTATTTAATTTGTTGGCAGCTAAAAGAACAGGGCATGGAGAACTTTTAAAGTTGTTTCCATGCTCTATTCTTTCAAATTGATGAATAGTGGCTTTTTTATAGGGAATATGTTATACTTGTACAACAGAGAATAAATGTGTTTATGTTAAAAGTTACTGAAAGGCATGGTGATTAATGTGAGCGAAGTATATGATAAGCTGATGAGTTGCTACAAAAGTGTAAGGAGTAAGACAGATTTTGTACCCAAGGTAGCTTTGGTATTAGGTTCCGGTCTGGGAGATTATGCGGATAATATTAAGGTTGTAAAAGAAATCAATTACAGCGATATCGAAGGATTCCCGGTATCTACCGTAGTAGGACATGCAGGAAAATTTATTTTCGGTTATGTGGGAGAAGTTCCTGTTGTATGTATGAAGGGACGCGTTCACTTTTATGAAGGATATCCTATTTCAGATGTTGTCCTCCCTGCAAGGCTTATGAAATTGTTAGGTGCTGAGATTTTGTTTCTCACAAATGCTGCCGGAGGAATGAATAAAAAGTTTCATGCAGGTGATCTTATGATGATCACAGATCATATAGGAACGTTCGTGCCCAATCCGTTAGTTGGACCCAACATTGATGAACTCGGAACCAGATTCCCTGATATGAGTCATGTATATGATCTGGAACTACAGGATATTATCAGAATAACTGCAAAAGAAAGTAATATTGAGTTACAGGAAGGCATTTATGTGCAACTCTCAGGTCCGGCATATGAGTCACCGGCAGAGATCCGTATGCTGGCTGATTATGCAGATGCTGTTGGTATGAGCACTGTTGTAGAGGCAATTGCTGCAAATCATTGCGGACTCCGAATTTGTGGGATTTCCTGTATCTGTAATCTGGCTGCCGGTATGAATCCGACCCCTCTTTCACATAAGGAGGTTCAGGAAGCAGCAGATAAAGTGGCTCCGATGTTTACAGAACTTGTGACCAAAACAATTCAAAAGATGGATAAATAACAGAATAGGAAAGGCATGATCATAATGGATAATAAAGAATTAATCAGACTGGCACTTGAGGCAAGGAAAGCTGCATATGTACCTTACTCAGGATTTAAGGTTGGTGCGGCACTTCTTACAAAAGAAGGTAAAGTATATAAAGGCTGCAATATAGAAAATGCAGGTTATACACCTACCAACTGTGCCGAACGTACAGCTTTTTTCAAAGCAGTGAGCGAAGGTGAGCGTGAATTTGCAGCAATTGCGATTGTAGGTGGAAAAGGAGATTTACCGGATAACTATGCATATCCATGTGGTGTATGCAGACAGGTAATGATGGAATTTTGTGATCCTAAGACGTTCAGAGTTATTACAGCCATTTCAGAGGACGAGTATCTTGATAAAACTCTGGAAGAGATGCTGCCATATGGCTTTGGACCATCTAATCTTTAGGTGATTCTATGGAATTCATAATATTATTTGCTCTGATATTTGTGGTTGTGCTGTATTGCATGATTCGTGGCGCGATTGAAGAAAAAAGACAGAAGCAGAAATACAGAGAACATTTACTGCATGATTATGGAAAGTATGAAATTAAGAGTTATACACCGGAACAGATGAAGACAATTTCACGCCTTTTTCTGAAGAAAACAGAAGATGAGGATATATCTTTTTATCTGGATGATATTACATGGAATGATTTGAATATGGATGGTATTTTTGCCAGGATGAATCATACACAGTCATCTTCAGGTGCGGAATATTTATATAATATGCTCAGGTTTCCAGCCCTTCATGCAGATGATGTGAATAGTCTGGAAGAAGATATTCAGTATTTACAGAATAATACAGATGATCGTATACGTATGCAGATGATATTGCATGAATTGGGAAATACCGGGCGGTTTTCACTGTATGATTATTTGAATTTCCTCGACAATCTGGGACAGAGAAATAACACAGGCCATATAATAGGAATTATTGCATTTATCGTTTCTATTGTACTGATCGGAGCTTCATCCAGTCTGGGAATCTTTGCTCTGATCGTAGTATCATGTATTAATATAGCGACATATTTGAAAGAGAAAAATACAGCACTTCCATATTTGACAAGTTTTGCTTATATTATAAGAATGCTTGAATGTGCAGAAACTATTTTAAAAGAACCCATGTCCGGAATGATAAAATACAGAGAAGAACTGACAGATAAAGTTCAGGCGTTAAATGCTTTGCATAAAAGCTCTCACTTGGTGTTTCAAATGAATGCATCCAGTGGGAATCCGGCAGAATTGATCGTTGATTATTTTAAAATGTTGACACATGTGGATATTATTCAATTTAACCGTATGTTAAAACTTGTTCGTGAACACACAGTACAGATAGAGGCTTTGGCACAGTATATTGGCTATCTGGATGCTGTTATTGCAATCGGTGCATTTCGTGCCGGTTTATCCTACTGGTGTGTACCTGAACTTACTGATGATGCGCAGACCGCATTAAGGATAGAAGAAGGTTATCATCCCTCTTTAGAGGATGCGGTAGCAAATTCATTTTACCAGAAACGCGGAATGTTGATCACCGGTTCAAATGCATCCGGTAAATCTACTTTCCTTAAGATGACTGCTGTTAATGCGATTCTGGCACAGACGATCCATACATGTGCAGCACACAGATATCAGGGAAACTGTTACCGTATCTATTCATCTATGGCACTGCGCGATAATCTTGACGGTGGCGAGAGCTATTATATCGTAGAAATCAAATCATTGAAAAGGATCATGGATGCGGCTTTGCAGGATACCGACAAGCCTTTACTGTGTTTTGTGGATGAAGTACTTCGTGGAACCAATACGATAGAACGTATTGCAGCATCAGCTCAGATATTGCATCAGCTTAGTCAAAAGGGAGTGTACTGTTTTGCAGCAACACATGATGTAGAATTGACACATCTGCTGGAAGCCGATTATGATAATTATCATTTTGAAGAAGAAGTAAAAGACAAAGATGTATTGTTTTCATACCGACTGATGAATGGCAGAGCACAAAGCAGAAATGCCATCAAATTATTGGAAGTTATTGGATTTTCAAAAGAAATTACAAATCAGGCTCAAAATATGGCAGAGAATTTTATACATTCAGGACAATGGGAGGAACAATATGTTCGTTAAAGTATTCACAGATGGAGCTGCAAGAGGTAATCCGGAAGGTCCAGGTGGCTATGGTGTCGTACTTCAGTATGTTGATTCCAGAGGAGAACTTCATGAAAGAGAATATAGTGCCGGATATAAAAAGACAACCAATAATCGTATGGAATTAATGGCAGTAATTACCGGTCTCGAAGCATTGACCAGACCATGTGAGGTAGAAGTAATATCGGATTCCAAGTATGTAACAGATGCGTTCAATCAACACTGGGTAGATGGCTGGTTACGCAGGAACTGGAAAGGCAGCAACAACAATCCGGTCAAAAATGTTGATCTGTGGAAACGCCTGCTTCGTGCAAAATCACCTCATCAGGTCAAATTTACATGGGTTAAAGGACATGCAGGTCATCCGGAGAACGAAAGATGCGATAAACTTGCTACAACTGCGGCAGATGGAAATTCACTTCTTGACGATGTAGTAGCAGAAGTGTTATGATAATAATATAATTATTCAGTAAATTTGATGGAAAGGGATGCATTATGGCTAATTTGATAGAATTTTTCAGAATGGTATTATCGTACCTTATGGTATTTGCTGTAATTATTGTAGTATCTGCAGCAGGCGGTTATGTTGGTGTAAAATGTTGGAAGCAGAAACCACAAGTTCCAAAAGATGATCAGTAAAATTAAATAGAGTGAATTTCAAAGGGAGATACTAGATATGGTATCTTCTTTTTTTGAGTAATTATTTTCAACAGTAATTTTAGAAGAATTGTAGCTTTTATATAAAAAATTTAACAGATTACTGTAGAGAGTGTTGATTGACACAGGAGAGTAATTGTTCTATACTAATATCCATACACAACATATTGTGGATGAATAAATAAATATCACAATATAAACACAATTTTAGTAAGTGTATGGACTTACCAAACGACATATCCCAATGATATAACAATTCTAAAAAATCACTATAAATGTACCCGAAAGAATCAAATTGTATTAATTTACATGACTATTTGCATACCATTTTTGCGTAGTCAGTTTATATTTGGTGTGGGGAAAAAGGAGGAAATACTATGGGGAACACGCTTGATGTGACCGGTGATGAGGTTGATTATGGCAAATTATATCAGCCAGCCAAAGAAGTTTATGTAGTAAAAAAGGATGGAAGTAAAGAATTATTCAATGTCCAGAAGGTAATTACTGCAGTGGGTAAGTCTGCCTACAGAGCTTTGACCAAATTCTCTGATGAAGAAAAGAGACACATCTGTGAAGATGTAATTGGAAAAGTAAATGAAATGGGATTAGATGAAGTGCCGATTCCTGTTATGCATAATATTGTAGAGAGTGCATTGGAAGATGTAAAACCTATTGTTGCCAAGAGTTATCGTGATTATCGTAATTATAAGCAGGATTTTGTCCGGATGCTGGATGACGTATATAAGAAGAGCCAGTCTATTATGTATGTCGGTGATAAAGAAAATGCCAATACAGATTCTGCACTTGTATCTACCAAGAGAAGTCTTATATTTAACCAGTTAAATAAGGAATTATATCAAAAATTCTTTATGACTACAGAAGAGATTCAGGCATGTCGTGATGGTTATATCTATGTACATGATATGTCTGCCAGAAGAGATACGATGAACTGCTGTCTGTTCGACGTACAGAGTGTATTGACAGGCGGATTTGAGATGGGAAATATCTGGTATAACGAACCTAAGTCTCTGGATGTTGCATTTGATGTGATCGGTGATATCGTATTAAGTGCAGCCAGCCAACAGTATGGCGGATTCACCGTTCCCGAAGTAGATAAGATATTGGCTCCTTATGCAGAGAAGACATATCGGACTGCCGTAGAAAAATATATTAATCTTGGAATCAGCAAAGAACGTGCGGAACAGGAAGCACTTAAGGATGTAGAACGTGAGTTTGAGCAGGGATTCCAGGGATGGGAATATAAATTTAACACAGTAGCCAGCAGCCGTGGTGATTATCCATTCATTACCATGACAGCAGGCATCGGAACTGACCGTTTTGCCAGGATGGCAACCATTAAGATGCTGGAGGTAAGACGTAAAGGACAGGGTAAAAAGGAATGTAAGAAACCTGTACTTTTCCCTAAGATTGTATTTTTATATGATGAGAACCTGCATGGACCGGGCAAACCATTAGAGGATGTCTTTGAAGCAGGTGTTAAATGTTCTGCAAAGACTATGTATCCTGACTGGCTCAGCCTGACAGGTAAAGGCTATATTGCCAGCATGTACAAGCAGTATGGCAAGGTTATTTCTCCTATGGGGTGTCGTGCTTTCCTTTCTCCATGGTATGAAAGAGGTGGTATGCACCCTGCCGATGATAAGGATGTTCCTGTATTTGTAGGCAGATTTAATATTGGTGCTGTATCACTGCATTTACCTATGATTCTGGCAAAGGCAAGACAGGAGAGCAGAGATTTCTATGAAGTTCTGGACTATTATCTGAATCTGATCAGACAACTTCATATCAGAACCTATGCTTATTTGGGAAATATGAGAGCTTCCACGAACCCTCTGGCATACTGTGAAGGTGGTTTCCTTGGTGGACATCTGAAGCTGACTGATAAGATCAAACCATTATTAAAGACAGCAACAGCTTCTTTTGGTATTACAGCTTTTAATGAATTACAGATGCTCTATAATGGTAAATCACTGGTAGAGGATGGCGAATTTGCTCTGGAAGTACTGGAATATATCAATAAAGAAGTCAATCGTTTCAAGGAAGAAGATGGCAACTTATATGCCATTTATGGAACACCGGCAGAGAATCTGTGTGGATTGCAGGTACAGCAGTTCCGTGCGAAATACGGCATTGTAGAAGGTGTATCCGATAGAGAATATGTCAGCAACAGTTTCCATTGCCATGTAACAGAAGATATCACACCGATTCAGAAACAGGACCTGGAGTATCGTTTCTGGGAACTGTCTAACGGTGGCAAGATTCAGTATGTAAAATATCCGATTGATTATAATATTACTGCCATCAAAACACTGGTAAGAAGAGCAATGGATATGGGCTTTTATGAAGGTGTCAATTTGTCACTGGCATATTGCGATGACTGTGGACATCAGGAACTGGAAATGGATGTCTGCCCTAAATGCGGCAGCCGTAATCTGACCAAGATAGAACGTATGAACGGTTATCTGTCCTATTCGCGTGTACACGGTGATACCCGTTTAAATGATGCAAAAATGGCAGAAATCGCAGAAAGGAAGTCAATGTAAATGAGATATCACAATATTATTTGAAACCATAAATAATATAATTCTATGCTATTGATTATAAGTCTGCATATATTGATTTTACTAGGTTTTACAGGGATTGAGCATGTAATGTAATTCTATGTAAATCTTTATATAAAAATATAAAATGGTGTAGTAATGGTGTAGTAAACCACATTGATTAAAGCCCTTAATACAGTAAGAAGGATGTTTATACAACAGTGTATAGACATCCTTTTCATTTATAAAGGACAGTAAAAAGCAGATTACCGAAGCAATTCGCCTAATCTATAAAACAAGTCTTAATAGAGTATTCATATTTAACAGGCAGAATCACAGGCAAACCACAGGGTACAAGCCAGTATTTAAAAGGCTTTTGGGGATTCTGTATTTTAAATTTAACAGGCAACTTCACAGGCAAATCACAGACAATTAACAGGCAGAAATAAAAAAGGCTGTAAAACACCATCAAAACAGGCACACTTTAGTGTAGTAAATCACAGACAGAATCACAGGCAACATATACCTTATAAGTCCATATTTTATAAGGGTTTTAAGACTTTTAGTTTTTTGATTTAACAGGCAACTTCACAGGCAGACCACAGGCAATTTAACAGACAAATCACAGGCTGTAACCCTTTATTTATAAGAGGTTTGGGATTTTGCATTTCAAAATTTAACAGGCAAAATCACAGCACTAGAAGAATATTAAAGAATAAAGAATAATATAAGAAGGAAAGAAAGGAATATATAACTTTTATTTTTTTGCCCTTTTGGTGTATGATAAAATAAAAACAGGAGGTAGTTTGATATGGAAGATGTTTTATTACATGGTGCTATTATGCTCTTATACAAACACCATATTCCAGCTAATGATGCAAAGGCGAAAGAAGAGATAATAAAAAGGAATATGAGTGCTGACAACGTTCAAAAACTGGAAAGATTAATGAAAAAATACGAAGCAAATTATGCCAGTGACTTTAATGTATTGCACCAGAGGATATGCGAAGATATGCGGAAAGAATTATTCTATATAGCTTGATGCAATCACCACTTTCCCTTATAATTAAATAGAGATATATAATAGCGCCACCGAGCCGAATATGTAGAGATAATCTATGTATGCGGCTCTTTTATTTTAAAATATGGAGTATACAAAATGAAAAAGTTATTTATTAGTCAGCCCATGAGAGGTAAAACAGACGAGGAAATCTTAGCAGTTAGAGAAAAAGCTATTGAGAGTGCGAAAAAGCATTTCAATGAAGAAGTAGAAGTTATCGATTCTTTCTTTCAGAGTGCACCGGCAGAAGCAAAACCATTATGGTTTCTGGGAAAGTCTCTGGAACTGTTGTCAACAGCAGATGTTGCATTTTTTGCTAAAGGCTGGGAAGATGCCAGAGGATGCCGTATTGAGCATGAATGTGCTATAGAATACGGCATTGATACGATTGAAGATTATACAGAATAACCGTCGATATTTGCAGAATGCATTTAAGGTAGGATGATATGAATTTAAGAGGAAAGATGAAGAAATTGCAGACGGCAATCATAGGAACTGGATTAGTTATTAAAATCAATAGCAACCAGTTCTTTTCTGATGACCAGAAGAGAGTAATTACATCTTACCAGATTACAACGCCGGTTACCCAATGGTCAGACCTGAAGCAGGAATGGGTAAAAAGGGATTATGAAATAATAAAGACATGCTCTATGCCGGATATAATAATGTGCCTTGTAGACATATACAAGGAGGTGCGGACATGGAACAACTGACACCAAAACAGAAAAGATTTGCAGATGAGTATATAAAGAATGGCGGTAATGCTGCACAGGCAGCAAAGAGTGCAGGATATAAATACTATGAGGGACAAGGAAGAGAGAACAAGCGCAAACCAGCGATAAAGGCTTATATAGCAAAGAGACAGGCAGAGATTGATAAACAGAATGGTACGGATATCATGTCCTTGGCAGATATACAGGCATTCCGGGCACGAGTAATTAAGGGGGAAGAGAAAGATGCATTCGGATTGGATGCTGGTCTAACAGATAGGCTAAAGGCTGCCAATGATCTTGAAAAGGCACTAAAGATAAAAGAGGAACAGGAAGAAAAAAAGAGACAGGCAGAAGCAGCCATGAAGTCTAAGACATATCATATGGATTTGGATATAATCCCGGACACATTCCATTCAGTTATCAGAGATATCAGAAATCATAAACATCTGGAATATGTCTTTAAGGGTGGTAGAGGTTCTACAAAATCGTCAACTGTTGCAAATATGATTCTTGAACTGATGAAAAATAACCATGATGTACATGCGGTTGTCTGCAGAAAAGTTGGCAATACAATAAAGGATTCTGTATATGCCAAAATTAAATGGGCAATTGGAAAACAAGATTTTACAGAGGAATTTGATGCAAAGAAAAGTCCTTTAGAAATCACATTAACTGCAACTGGACAAAAAATATATTTCAGAGGTGCAGATGATCCGGATAAGATAAAGTCCATTACGCCAGAGTTTGGATATATTGGTATTCTCTGGTTTGAAGAGTTAGATCAGTTCAGTGGAGAAGAAGAAGTCAGAAAGATTGAACAGTCAGCAATCCGAGGCGGTGACAGGGCATGGATATTTAAGACATTCAATCCTCCTAAAACAGCCAATAACTGGGCAAATAAGTATGTAAAAACTCCAAAAGAGAATAGAGTAGTACATCATTCTACATATCATGATGTACCGGTAGAGTGGTTGGGGCAGCCATTTATTGATGAAGCAGAGCACTTAAAAGAAGTGAATCCGGATGCGTATGATCATGAATATGGCGGTATTGCAAATGGTAACGGTGGTAACGTATTTGAATATTTGGACTTCCGAGAGATTACAGACGAAGAGATAGCAATGTTCGATAGAATTTATCAGGGCGTGGACTGGGGCTGGTTCCCGGACTATTACGCATTTATACGAAGCTATTACAATCATAACACAGAGACAATCTATCTTATAGATGAAAACTATGTGAACAAGACAAGCAATGCTGAAACAGGGCAGTGGATTAAAGATAAAGAATATACAGACTACAATATTACCTGTGATTCTGCTGAAAATAAATCTATTAATGATTACCGAGATATAGATATACCAGCCAGACCGGCAGTGAAAGGTCCTGGATCAGTTGAGTACGGTATGAAGTGGTTACAGACAAAACATATCGTAATAGATCAGAGAAGAACACCAAATGCCTATAAAGAATTGAGTGAATATGAGTATGAAAGAGACAAAGAAGGAAATCCAATCAGTGGATATCCAGATGAAAATAACCACATCATAGATGCACTTAGATATAGCTATGAACCATTGTGGAGCAGGAGGGGCAGCAGTGCATAAGACAGTAAGCATACTGGGAACAGAATACAAAATAGAGATTCATTCACCAAAGGAAGATGAATGCTTAAAACGTAATGACTGGATAGGTTATTGTGATGGCGAATTAAAATTGATTGTTTTGGCAGATCTGGATGATGATGAAAGATATGTGTTTGATAGCGACAAGCAGAAAGATGTAATTGCCAAAGAAACATTAAGACATGAAATTGTACATGCATTCTTGAATGAATCAGGGTTACAGGATAATGCATTGCAATATAGTGGAGCATGGGCACAAAATGAAGAACTTGTTGACTGGATTGCAATACAATTTCCTAAGATTCAAAAGGTATATGAAGGGGTGGGGTGTTTGTAAATGGGATTCATTAACTGGCTTAAAGGGGTGATTAATAAAATGTTTGCTACAGAAGCAGAGAAAGCCTTTGGGATTGATATAAAAGATGGTACAGTAATGGACTATAAAATAGCTGAGTGGTTCAAGACCTATCAGGGGCGACCGCATTGGGTAGATGCCAGTCAGAGGATTAAGACTATCAATATGGCAAATGCTATATGTGAAGAAACTGCCAGGCTTACCAATCTTGCTTTAGAGATTCAAATAGATGGTGGGGAACGTGCAGAATGGCTTAAACAGGTAGTAGATAAAGCTATCATGCCAAGACTTAGAGGATGGATTGAATATGCCTGTGCAGCGGGTACAGTTATATTAAAACCATGTGGCGGTGATGAGGTAGATATATTCTTACCAGACAGCTTCCGTGTAGTTGCAAGTAGTAACGGTATGATAAATGACATTGTATTTCAGGATCAGTATTCTACCGGCAAGGATAATAATAAAACTTATTATACCAAACTTGAGAGGCACAGCTATATGCGCGCAGATGTGTCATATAAGACTGGAGAATCCAAAGAGGTAATTTACTACCATGTAGAAAATAAGACATTTAAGAGCAATACAGAGCGCCATATCGGTAAAGAAATACCTTTAGCAGATACTAAGTGGGCAGCATTACAGCCGGATGTATATATAACCAAGGAGAATGACAGCAAATTAAATACAATGTTGTTTGGAGTCCTGAAGATGCCGGCAGCAAATGATATAGATATAGATAGTCCATTGGGAACTGCAGTATTCAGCGGCGCTATGGAAGAATTAAAGGACTTAGATATTGCATACAGCCGAAATGTTGGAGAAATATATGATAGTGAGAGTATTGAGCTTTTGGATGACCGACTTATTAATATGAGCGGTCAGAAGATAGGTAGCAAGAGTGATATAAAACTCCCGCATCATGTTCACAATGTGTATGGAGCAGATAGTCATGAATTTTATCAGGCTATAGAGCGTCCATTAAATACCGATAAGCGAATTGTAGGTATAAACAATTTACTGTCTATGATTGGGTATAAATGTGGTTACAGCAATGGTTATTTTGTACTGGATCAGAAAACAGGTATGGTAACAGCTACCCAGGTTGAATCAGACGATAGAAGAACCATACAGCTTATAAAGGATATCAGAGATAACTTACAGGTGGCAGTAAATGATACAATTTATGCGCTGTCCGTATTTGCAGATCTGTATGATCTTGCACCGGTTGGAGAATATGAAACCAATTATTCATTCGGTGATATTACATACAACTATGAAGAAGATAAGCAGCATCATTATGATCTGGCAAAGCAGGGTAAATATCCGTGGGAAGAATATTACGTGCAGTATCTTAAATATTCACGTAAGGAAGCAATAGAATTACTAAAAAAGGCACAGGAAGAGAATAAACAGAACGGTTTGTTCGATGAAGAATAGGAGGACGTTATGATTACATTGGAAAGCTATGACAGGGATACTGGCAAGAGACATTATGGAATGTCAACAGCAGCGGGGGACAGCGTGGACAAGCTTAACAGCAATTTTAAACAGGCATGTGAAGGGGTCCCGATGCCACAGGGGAGCAGTTGCATGGATTATTCCACCAAAAAAGTTTATTTCTATGATGGTGTGTCTTGGAAGTAAGGGGGAAAATGAATATGGATAAATTCAGTCCTATAACATATGGGGCTGCAGTAGCGGCGGCCGAAGAGATACTTGGAAATGCAGAGGGTATTACAGATGAGGTAATTACAGAAAAAACAAACGTTGCAGTGCAGCAGTATGTAGGAACAAATGACATAGCTAAGGTATCGACCAATTACTATGATGCTACTAAGTATGGTGTTTTGCCTACGAATGAGGACAATACAGATGCTTTACAGGCTTTGATTGATAAAGTATATAATGCTGGTGGAGGAACAATTTATATACCTAATGGAGAATACCATTTCAAATGGAAAAAAAGTATATATGCTGTTTTATTAAAGCCAGATGTATCAATTATCGGTGAAAATAAGTACTTAACGAAACTGATAATGGACGATTGCACAGATGTTTCTTATGCATTGTTTTACCGGCATCAGGGAAAACAATACCCATTAGCAAATTGTACATTTGCAAACTTCACAGTAGATGGAAGTGCATTAACACAGTGGGCAGTAAGCGGAAAAGTATTCTATTGTCAATATGTGGAAGACTGTACGTTTAAAGATTTAGTCCTTATTGGGACACCAGCGACAGCTCTTGGTATTGACTATCTCAGTAATGTGCTGATTGACAGTATCATATGTATAAACTGTGGCCGTTTATATACAGCAGGTAGAATTGGTTCGTCCGGTATTGGAATTGGCTGCGGAGGATATGAGAATGAAAACTTTACTATAAGCAATAATATATGCGTAGGATCTGGTCAATATGGCATATTTGTAGAAAACCAACCACTTAATGGGTGGGGCGGCGAATATAATACGACTAAAGGAATGAATATTATTAATAACATTGTCCGTAATGGTCTTAATTGTGGTATCGGTGTACGTGGACAGTCTGGTGTAACTATAAGTGGTAACACAGTATATGGCAATGCAAAGCATGGAATATATACGGATGGATGCTTTTTAACGACCATAAGTGGAAACACGGTCTTTGACAACACAGAAAATGGAATATATGTTAATCCTTCCTTATCTGATGTCCAGGACCTTGTTGTGTCTGGCAATAATATAACTGGTAATAATATAGGATTACTGATAAGCAATAAGACTGATAAGAAGTGCGAGGGTGTTAATGTAGTAGGTAACTATATTCGTAACAATACAGTTGGATTGTCACTTTTTGGGGAGATGAAAGATATATGTATAAAAGGCAATGGTGTCTTTGATAGTATAGATAATTCTGCCATAATAACAGGCAAATCTATATTGGATGCGGATATACCAGAGAACCTTTTTGCTAAATATGAATCTGAATGCAAATATAATCTTGATAGTGCAAAAAGCTATAAATACAAAATGATAATGAATCTTGGTGGTACATATTACCTGTATTGCTCTAACAGTCCTATGTGCATATATAAGAGTGGCGAAAAATATTCAGAGGTATATGCAAAGGATGTCCAGAGGTGCACTACTACAGAAACAGAATCTGACACGCTGGCAGGTATGACATATTCTACAGAACTTGACGATGAATATTCACGATTTGGATCTGTAAATAGGACGCTTAGTCAATTCGTCTGGTCAAATCATGATTTGATACTGTATGGTGCCGATACTGTATTAGTAACAGCAGGAACGCATGAATAATTTAACAAGAGCGGATTAAGTTCCGCTCTTTCTATTTTATAGGTTTTACGGTACGCACAGTGATATGAGAGATTGGAAAATCTATTTAAAATTCATGTTACTCGGTTATATAAATAGAGCTATGCATTGAAAGATACTACCTAAAATGATAAAAAAACAACCAATAATAACTTCTTTTTTCGTTTCTTTAAATGTTTCATTTTGTTTGTCATACGATAGTGCTGTACCTACATATTTAGATTTGGTACATAGAACATTCCATAATGTAGCAACGGTACCTGCTGTAACCGTCAAGATACCTAAAAGAGATAAAATATTGGATAAACTCATATTTATTTATTCCTTCCTTTCTTTTTACAATAATAATATAAATTTTTCAAAAAAAATAGATACAAAATTGTAATATTACAAAATGGCACCACATAATTATTTATAGTATGTAGTATAATAAATACATAGGGAGTAAAAGGGGGATTAATGCAAAGAATATGGAATTTTATAAAAGAGATATTCACGGTTAAATTTTATATAGGCAATAATTATCAAATTTCAAAAGAAGAGGCAGAAAAATTATATAAATTGATACAGAATATGAAATAGAAAACAATGTAAAAAAATAGAGCCATATAGACTCTATTTTTTGGTTTCAATTACTTTTCACAATCAAATTCAATTAACAAAGTTTTAATATGAATTGAACGATATCTTTTGAATAAACGAGAAATAATCCAAAATAAAAGTAATGTAAAAACCCAATGAGTAATTAAAAAAAGCATATATACGCCTCCATAATTCAGATAGATTGGTTAATAGTTGCATATGGCGTTTATAGAAATATAAGTAATTTCTCGGAAAGGCCATAATTACCTCATTGGTAAGTGAAGTATATAACATCCATAAAACCAAATAGTGCGTATATAATAATTTTTACTCACTTAAAATGTACAATAAATTATATAAAATGTCAATTACATACAGACAAATCAAAACAATATACATTAAAATTCTTTAATTAGTGAAATACTATGAGAAGAATTTTTATTATAATAGTACCCATAATTATGCTTTGTTATTAAATATTAATTCTTCTGACATAGTATGATTTTCCTCCAATTTTAGAATAATTTAGAATTATATCATATCTACAAGAAAATTAACATTCATTAGATAAAAAGTATTTATTTTCCCCATTAGTCACCGTTTTCCCTTACACTTAATATATACAATACAACTGATGGGAGGTCTATATATGACAAAGACAGCTATATGTGCAGCAGTGGGAGCAGTAGGCGGCTGTGTTGCGAGCTTATTTGGTGGATGGGATGGTGGAATGGTAACACTTATAACGTGTCAATCAATTGACTATGTATCTGGCTTGATCGTAGCCGGAGTATTTCATAAATCACCAAAGACAGAATCCGGTGCGTTGGAGAGCAAGGCGGGGTGGAAAGGACTATGCCGTAAAGCTATGACCTTATTCCTTGTTATGATTTCGTATCGTATTGATCTGATGATCGGAACTGACTACATCCGTGATGCGGTGATTATTGGATTTACGGCCAATGAGGTTATATCTATAGTGGAAAATGCTGGTCTTATGGGATTACCAATGCCGGCAGCTCTGACCAAGGCAATAGATATTCTTACCAAGAAAGCAGATCAGGAGTAATAATTTCAGGGGACCATAGATTATCTATGGTTCTTTTTACAAGGTGATGTTATGGGAATTGCAAAGAATTTTTTTGAAAGTCTATTTGGAAAATTAAATATAGATAGATACGATGGCAATGTGAGAATTCGTGTTAATTTTATCAGAATGGGTAGACAAATAGACATAGCACAGGACGCTCTTGATGCCCAGGTATGGACTGATGTAAAGAAATATATGCCTTATGATACATATAATCTCATAAGACAGACAGATACCATGAATGCTACAACTCGTGGTGAGGTGTATGTATATGATCCCAATGTGGAATATGGACATTATCAATACGAAGGAGTTCAGTATATTGATCCAAAGTATGGTGTTGCAGGTTTTTATGATAAAAAAAATGATAGATTTTTCAGCAGAAAGGGCGTAACTAAGGTAAAAAGTGAACGACCTTTGATTTATAGTAATCCTAATGCAGAGGCACACTGGGACGAAAAAGCATACAATTTGCATCATAAAGACTGGGTAAGAGTAGCAAAAAGGGCATTGAGAGGATAAAGTATGTTAACACCAAGATATTTGCGGGAAATTATTGAGGCAACTGAGAAAAAAGTCGGACAGATTAACGATTATCTGGTAAGCAGGATTGTTGATAGGATAATTTCTGTTTATGAAAATACAGGGGAAGTAAACATTAATCCGGCATCCATGCATGATGCTTTGAAAATGGAGTCTGCAGGCAAACTTTTTGATGAAATACAGGAAGAACTTGCAAGGCGTATGCCAGAGATACAAAAAGAAGTTAGAACGGCTTTTTATGATGCTGTTGGTAAAATAGATGCAGATATGTATGATTTTACACGCAAGGTTATAGATATAGAACATGAAAAGGGAGAACTTAGAGATATTCCAGGACTTCCGAATGTAACGGATATGGAAAAAGTAGGACTTCCCAGTAGTGCAAAAGATTTGAACCTTACCCCAAAAGAAATACGTATGCTTGAATCTGCTTATAATCGCACAAACGGAGAAATTTATAATATAACCGGTACTACTGCATCAGCAGCGCAACAGAGCTTTATAGATGCATGTGATACAGCATATTGGAAGATAGCACACGGTGTATCATCGGGAGCTGCAATAACAGAGGCAATTGAAGAAGTGGCAGCAAAAGGAATAACAACAGTACACTATGGTAATCGTCAGGATAAGATAGAGGTTGCCATTGCAAGAGCTGTTAGAACAGGGATTAATCAGGCAAATGGAGATATAAAACTAACCAGATGCGCAGAGATGGGGGTAGGTTATGTTGTGGTAAGCGCTCATGTTGGAGCGCGCGTTACAGCATGTGAGGATTACACTAATCATGCGTATTGGCAAGGAAAAGTATATAGTCTGGATTGGAATAGTCCTGTATTGAATAAATATCAACCCACGCAACAGGAAATACAAGAAAACCAGAGGGCATATGGATTTTTGGACAAAATCAAGAGATTTCTTAAGAGATTAACAGGTAAGAAATATGAGGATTTTATAACATCTTGCGGATATGGTCAAATGCTAGGAATATGTGGTATTAACTGCAGACATAGTTTTGATCCATTTTGGGAAGGTATAAGTATAAATACATGGAAACCGATAGATCCGAAAGAAAATAAACAACGCTATGAACTCGAACAGAAACAGCGGGCTATGGAACGTAAGATACGCAATATAAAGCGGCAAAAAAATGCCTTTGATAATGCAGAGTCAAAAGATGAGCAGGTACAAAAAGAAATTAAGGAGAAACGGCGAGAAATAAATAAACTTTTGAAACAGCAAAGAGAGGAATATAGACAATTCTGTAAGGATAACAGGTTGAGTACTGATACATACAGATTACAGATTGCGAAGGTACATGGAATAAATAATACAGATATAATATCAAAACCTATAAAAATACCAGAAGGGGTTGCAAAAATCCGTGGAATGACGGAAGATATTGAAAAGGAGATTCAAAAGGGGTTTGATGATATTGAACATGAATATAATGTGCAATTAAACGTTGATATTAAGAAAATAGATCCAGATGTTCCATTTGAATGTATATATGATAACAGTGCTGACACGGTGAAAAGGTGTATTATTATTAATTCAGCATACGATTTTAGTAGTATTCAATATATAGTTGAGGAATCGAACAGGATAGATTATTTCGCAGGGAGAAGTATAGCAGACTACATAAGACATGAGGCTGCACATTACATGACTGGACTTAATATAACAGGATCGCAAGAATTTGAACGATTCCATAAGACTGTGAAGAGATGCTATGTACCGGGAGTGTCCGGATATTCAGATGTGATGAAAGATGGATTCGAAACGATTGCAGAAGCCTTTGTAAAGATACATAATGGCGAAGCGGTTCCGGAAGAAGCAAAAAAACTGGTAATTCAGCTTATAGAAAGGTGGAAAAAGTAAGTAATGATCAAAATACCTGATTGTTTAATGTGTGAAAATCTGATAAAAGAAAAAGGAATGAGATGCAAAGCATTTCCAGATGGAATCCCCTCTGAAGTTGTATTGAATAGAAAGAAAGAGGGAGAAGTATGCAATCAGGGAATTGGATATAAAAAAGCAGAGTTAAATTAGTATTATTCATAGCTTGCACTCGTCAACACCCTTCCCTATAATATTTATATAGGAAATGATTATAATTCATGATAAGGGTTAAAGATATGAATGAGTATTATTGGTATCCTTGCCCACATTGTGGCAAGAAGAAAATGCAAAAGTTACGGAAAGATACAAAATTGATTAATTTCCCTGCTTATTGCAAATGGTGTAAACAGGAAACTTTAATAACGTTATATGAGCCACCGCGCCAAGAAGCAAACTGATTTCTATTCAGTTGCACTTGGCGTTTTTTATTTGATTTCATCGTATTGTTCGGTTTAAAATTTCTTTCCTTCATTGCAATACGTTTTATAAGGCAGAAACATAGCTCAGAGGCAGAACGGCCGCATGCGGTGCGTTGTGGGTTCGATTCCCACTGTTTCTATTGGTTGGCACAACCTACAATGTGCAAATCGTTGGTGGGAAGAACTCCACCTTAAAAAATCTTAATAACGAAAAGGAGTAGCATATGAAAACAGAGGATTTACAGGCACAGGGACTAAATGAGGACCAGATCAAGTATGTGTTTGCAGAGAATGGCAAAGACATTGCAGCAGAGAAAAAGAGAGCAGATACAGCAGAAAAAGATCGTGATAGTTGGAAGAACAGAGCAGAAACAGCGGAAAACACTTTGAAAGGTTTTGAGGGCAAAGATTTTGACGCTATCCAGAAGGACCGGGACGAATGGAAACAGAAAGCAGAAACAGCGGAAGCCGATTATAAGCAGCAGATTTATGATCGTGATTTTTCAGATGCTCTTTCAACGGCAATGGAATCCTATAAGTTTTCATCAGATTATGCAAAGACTGCTGTTATGGCAGAAATTAAGAGTGCAGGTCTTAAATTGCTTGACGGTAAAATCATTGGTCTTAACGACATGATTGAGAGCATTAAAGCTAAAGATGCATCTGCATTTGTAACCGAATCACAGGAAGAAAAGGCTAAGTTCACTACACCCCCAGGACAGAAACCTAAGGAAGGTACAAAGTATACACCGGAACAGCTCATGAAGATGAAAAATGAGAATCCGGGATTGGACATTAGCCAGTATATTTAAAGAGGAGATGGTAAATAATGGCATTATTTGATGCTAAAAATTTCAATGGTGAGGTATTTGGTGCCTATGTAGATAAGGCACCAAATCTTAAAAGAAATGAATTACTGAAAAGCGGAGCTATTGTTGAGAAGCCACAGTACGCATCTATGCTGCCGGATCAGACAGGTGGAAACTATATTTCCATTCCTATAAAGGCGAGAATCAGTGGTACTGCTGTAAATTATGACGGCAAGACAAACATTACATCGACCAGTAGAAAGACATATACACAGGGTAGAATTGTAGTTGGTCGTGCAAATGGTTGGACTGAAAAGGATTTTTCATCTGATGTAACTGGTGAGGATTTCTTACCTGCTACAGAGGAAATTGCAGAGTATTGGGATGATATTGACCAGAAAACAATTTTATCTACCCTGAAAGGTATCTTTGCAATGACAGGTGCAAAGAATCTGGAATTTGTTAATGGTCATACCTATGATATTTCTGGTAATGATGCTGCAAATGAATTTGATGAAACTACTCTAAATACCGGCATTCAGAAAGCATTAGGTGATAATAAGTCCAAGTTTTCACTGGCTATTATGCATTCCGCTGTAGCCACAGGAATTGAGAACAAGAAACTCGTTGGATACATGAAGTATACAGATCAGGAAGGCGTTGAAAAGGATTTACAGCTTTACAGCTTAAATGGCCGCCTTGTGTTGGTGGATGATGATATGCCAACTGAGGAAGTTGAAAAGACATCATCTGCAGCAGCATATACAAAGTACACAACCTATGTGCTTGGAGCCGGAGCAATTGAATATACCAACTGTGGAGCAAAAAGGCCATATTCTATGAGTGTTGATGACGCAACCAATGGCGGACAGGAAACGCTGTGGAGCAGACAGAGAAAGATTTTCAGCCCCTATGGTATTTCATTCAAAAATACTGGAATTATAAGCCCTACAGATGCGCAGCTTGAGGATGGCAGCAACTGGGAACTGGCAAACAGCAACGAAACGACTAAGGAATATTACCCACATAAGGCTATTGCCATTGCGAGAATTATTACCAGAGGTTAGGAGGTTCGGGGATGACTACTTATGATTTTTACACAGGTAAATATTATGGGGATATCATCCCCGAAATTGATTTTGCAAGGTATGAAAGCAGAGCAGTAGATGATCTGAACGATTTTACATTTGGCAGGTTAAAAGGTAAGGCAGAATATACAGATGATGAACAGAAAGCGGTATGTGCGCTGGCAGAGATTAATTATCAGATATCCGTTGCAGAAAAGGCTACAGGTATTACAGCATCAGGCGGCGGGATAATTAAATCAATGAGCAGTGGTGGGGAATCAGTTTCTTATGATATAGGCAACAACATGATCTATTCTGTGCTGAACAGTAGTAAGGATCAGGCAAAATTGAAATACAATACGGCTGCCAAGTATTTACGTGGTACAGGTTTGCTATATGCGGGGGGAGACTGATGCATGATACAGATGTAACTATTTATAACCGCATAAAAGGTGCAACATACGAACATGACAGTTATATTCCAACCGTGTTACACAATACATCTGTGAAGTACGTATATGGGGCACAGACGGGCACACAGGGGGATACCAATGCAGATGTGGTAATACTATCAATTATGAAACAATATCTTGCAGATGCGGTCTACATTAAACCCAAAGAGTATGCAGCAATGATTGACCATACTGGTATGTTTACACTTGAAAAAGGGGATTTCTTTGTAATAGGGGATGTACAGGAAGAATCTGATATGGCTGATTTTCTATCTTACATGAAGGAGAAATATGACGATGTACATGAAATATTGTCTGTTGCGACATATAATCTGATTCCGCATTGGGAGGTAACTGCAAAATGAGTGATGTTCAGAATAAACCGGCAATACAGCTTGAAGAACAGAAAATGATCGGTAAGGCTGTATTGCTTCTGATAAATCGATATCCGGATTTAAAAAAGATGATGGGAGTAAATATAGCATCTTTTAATTATTTGGATAAAGAAAAAGGTATAGCATTGTTTACATCCAGTGGTGCTGTGTATTTACAACAGGATATTACAGGAGGATACACAGCACAGTATCCTTTTGAAATTGCAGTAAAGAAGCCGACAGCATGTGATGCTGATAGGATAGCCTTGTCAGATTTATTGGATAGTCTGGCATCTTATGTAGTTAAGAACAGAGAAGCTATTAATTTAGATGATGGCAGGACCGTAGACAATTTGGAACAAACTACATTATCTAATTTTGTAGGCAGGGACGGTAGTTCAGACATTTACCGTGTAGGTCTACGATTGAAGTATAAAGGAGTGAATTAGAAATGGGTAGAAGCGAAGGAGATAAGATTGAACGAAAGTATCTGGCACATTTTATTGATGCCGGATTTGGGAAAACAGCGAATTTCGTTCGACTGGGTAAAGATCTGGAAGAATACAACATTGAGTTAAATCCGGATATTGAGACAAAGAAAAATATTTTAGGAGAGTCCACTAATCAGGTAAAGGGTTATGAGCCCCAGGTTACACTTGATACCTATTATGCATACGAGGGCGATGCACTATACAATCAGTTATTATCTATAGTTAACAGCAGAGCAACTGGATCACAGTGTGTTACAAAGGTATGTGATGTGATCCTCGACACGGATGGAACTATTGTAAGTGCGTATCAGGAAGATGCTATTGTGGTGCCTACATCCGTGGGTGGTGGCACAGAAGGGGTAAATATTCCTTTTGAGGTACATTACAATGGTAACAGAACAGATGTAACAGCAAAGGCAGCCATTACTGGCGGCAAACTGACAATTACATCATAAGAGCAGCATACAAATTTATTTTTGTAGTAGTGGTGGGGATAACCTTTCCTTCTCCACCACTTGGGAAAGGATATAAAAATGGAACAGATCAAAATTGACTCAAACGTAAAAAAATATCAGATTGTTGATGAAAATGACACTGAATTGGGTGTAATTCAAATTGATACTACAGATTTTGCTTTTTTTACCAGAGTTAAATCTGCTGAAAAGAGTATTAAGGAGAAGTTGCAGCAATTCAAGGATATTATTGCAGCAGAAAATATTGAATTTGATAATAAATTAGATGAAATCGCAAAATTAGATTTAGAAATCAAATCGGAAATTAATTATATGTTCGGATCTGATGTTTCATCTGTTGTGTTCGGTTGCAAAAATTGTTTATCAATAGGAAGTGGAGAATTATTTCTTGAACGATTTATGGATGCGATTTTGCCTGTAATAAAACAAGACATAAAGAGAGAACGTACTGTTTCAGAAGCAAGAATTGCAAAGTATACAGGGGAATATGTAAAATGATAGGACATTTACCCATAAGTGTTGAGGTAGACGGAACACAGCATAATATAAGGACAGATTACAGGGATATATTGCGGATATTTGAAGCCATATCAGATGATGGACTGTCAAATGAGGAAAAATGGATTGTTACTTTGACTATTTTTTATGAAGAAATTCCTAAAGATACAAAGAAAGCAATGGAACAATTCATATGGTTTGTCAACCGTGGGGAACAGGAAACGAAAATAAATAAAACTGTAAAGCCTGTTTATGACTGGGAACAGGATGAACAAATTATTTTTCAAGCTGTTAATAAAGTTGCCGGAAGAGAAGTGCGAAGCCTTAAATACATGCACTGGTGGACTTTTCTTGGACTATTTTCTGAGATTGGCGAATCTACATTTACGAGTATTGTGAATATCCGTAATAAGAGGAATAAGGGGAAGAAACTTGAGAAGCATGAACAGGAATTCTACAATGCTAATCGGCAGCAAATAGATTTAAAGAGACATTATTCTGCTGAACAAATGGCAGAAATGGAAAAGATAAATAAATTATTGGGATTTTAGAGCCGGAGCCTATGAGCCAGCGCCACAGGAAGAGGTGCGTATATGGCTGGGTATGATGGCACAATAAAAATTAACACAAAACTTGATACAGGTGGATTTACAAAAGGTGCAAATGAATTATCTGCAAAGCAAAAGAGATTGTCTGATCAGATGAATGTACAACGCAATTCTATTGCTAGAATGAAAGCAGAACTTGATTCGCTTGGAAAAACAAAGGTAGCTACACCGGAATTTGTAACAATAGAAAAAGAAATAGAATCCCTTACTACAAAATTAATAGCTGCACAGGACCGGATGGATAAATTCACAGAGCTTAATCCAGGAGATACATCAAGCAGGGCATTTAAGAGTATTGAATATGATGTAAAAACATTGGAGAGCAGACTACGTGAGGCAGAGAGAGCAAAAAACGAGCTTTTAGAAACTGGAAAATCTCACATATCAGGTATAGATACAAAAGAGTATCAGGATTTATCTGAAAAGATTGAACAAAGTAAGAATAGATTGCAAGAGTTGCAACTAAAGGCAAGAGAAGCTGATACAAGCCTGCAGAAACTGGGAAATAACGGGAAAAAGTCCCTTGATAAGATAAATAAGAGCGGCAACAAGTATGGTGACTTGAAAACTATGTTTGTAAGAAGATTAAAGGGACTTATACTTAATTTATTGATATTCAATTGGATTTGCAAAGGGTTCAGAACATTAATAACTGGAATTGGGGAAGGAATGCAGAACCTTGCTAAATATTCAAAGCAGTATAATGCGCAGATGTCTGAGCTTAAGAATACTAATACACAGTTAAAGAATAACTTTGCTGCAGCATTTGAGCCTGTTTTGACAGTAATTATTCCGATATTAACTCAATTATCAGCTTGGCTTGTCAATGTTACAAATAACATATCAAAGTTTTTTGCAATATTGGGAGGTAAGTCATCTTATACGATTGCGAAGAAAGGTACAGAAGATTATGCAAAGTCCTTGGATGATGTTAGTAAATCGGCATCCGGAGCAAATAAGCAATTAGCATCATTTGACGAATTGGAAGTATTATCATCAAATAAAGATAACAGCAATGATACACAGAAAGATATATTTGAAGATGTACCTCTCGATTCATATGCGAAAAGTATTGATAATATCAAAAAAGCATTTGATGATCTCAAAGAAATTTTCGCAAATGGTTTTTTGAATGGGACAGGAGGATTTGATAGTTTACAGGACAGGCTTGAGGATATTCGGAATAGTTTAAAAAGTATAACTAAAAATCTGACAGAAATATTTACGGATTCTGCCGTTGTGGATGCTGCTAAAACTATGATAGATAAAATTGTGTATGCATGGGGACAAATTATGGGGGCCATGTTTTCAAACGGTATTACGATGGTGCAGAATTTAATCGGAGGTTTCGATAAATATTTAGAAGAAAATAAAGAATTCCTAAAGCAAAAGATAGTATCACTATTTGATATTGCTAGTGATATTGCATTAATAGTAGGTAATGCTTTTTCAACATTTGCTTATATATTTGAGACATTTGGCAGCGAAAATGGACAAGCTATAACGGCGAGTATAATTGGAATATTTACAAATGCGTTTTTGGCTATTGTAGAGTTAGTCGGAAGAGTTACTAGAGATATATTGGATGCACTGATAAGACCATTTTCTGATAATAAAGAAGAGATTAAAAATGCGTTAGATAGTGTACTTGGAACAATTGCAAGCATTTTAGGCACATTGAAACAGGTAATAGATGATACTTTTTCTAAAATGAATGAAGTATACGATGCGTATTTTAAACCATTTTTTGAATCAGTGGGTCAAGGTTTGAGCAATTTAATGGCAACTTTTTTAGAACTATGGGGGACATACGGGCAACCATTCATTGATTCTGTAGCGGAAAATTTACAAATATTATGGAACGAGCATTTAAAAACATTAGTGGATAATATTTTGGAAGCTGTGGGGTTAGTCATGGAGCTTTTAATGGAATTATGGGATAACGTTCTGCAGCCATTAATCAATTGGTTAATGAGTTCTCTGTTCCCGTTAGTTCTGGATTATATGCAGAAAGCCTATAACAAGTTTCATGAGATAATTACGCATGTTGCGGATGCAATCAACGGTTTGGTTGATATTGTAAAAGGAATTATAAATATTTTGATAGGCATAGTTAATGGTGATTGGCAGAGAGTATGGGATGGTTTTGGAGAGGTTATAGATGGGACTGTAACAGCTATAAAGGGAATACTGAATTCATTGATTACTATGGTTGAAGGTGTTGCTAATGCTGTAGTAGGCATTATAAATACAATGATACGAGCATTTAATTCTTTATCCTTTGATATTCCGGGTTGGGTGCCAGCTATTGGCGGAAATCATTATGGATTTAATTTAAAGGAAATTTCAGAAGTTAAATTTCCTCGCCTTGCTACCGGTACAGTGGTTCCCCCAGGAATGAGCGAATTTTTAGCGGTACTTGGTGACAATAATAAGGAAACGGAAGTTGTCTCTCCATTATCCACCATTAAGGAAGCAGTAGCGCAGGTTATGGCTGAAATGGGCAGTAACAATGACCAGAGCGGAGATATTATTATAAACATAGACGGACATGAAGTATTCAGGGTTGTCCGGGAGCAGAACAAAGAATATAAAAAGGCAACTGGACAGAGTGCATTTGCATAGGAGGAGATCATGTATAAGGGTTATTTATTAAGAATTGGAAATGAAGCAATACCAGATAAGTATATAGCGGAATCCTCCTATTATGTGACTCCATGCCAGATACAGGATTTGGACAGTTACAGAGATAATACCGGTATATTACACAGGACCGTTGTAGCCAATACTCCATCAAAAGTAGAATTTAAAACTATTGATGGACTTACTAACGAAGAAATGAAAAGTTTATGGGGAATATTTAAAAGAAACTTTACAGCACCGGAAGAAAGAAAAGCAAAGGTTACTTTCTATGTTCCCCTGGATGAGGACTATATTACTGAGTTTATGTATTTAAAGAATCCTAAGCCGCAGATCGATCACATTGACAGCAACACCAACACTGTATATTACAAAGGACTACAATTTGTACTGACGGGGTATTAATTATGTTATGGGTAGCAGATAAGGTAAGGGGTATTTATACAGCAGATAATTATTACCCTACGGAACTGAATACATTACAATTGAATTTCTATGATCAGAAATCAAAACTGTATCCTGACGTAGATCTTTATCCGGCCGGTAAAGTGTATCCTTCAGAAAGGGTAAAAGCTACTTTCACATTTGATGAGAGTGATATTGTAAGCGAGTCTATGACTATCACAGAGGGATTGTGTGATACAGACAAGATAGACTATCGAAGTTGTGTATCTTCTTCTCTGGCAATTGAAATTACAGATGTGCAGCAGGATGTCCAGGACATGGAAATAGAGGTAATTCAGATCCTGACAAATGAGGAGGGAGATGAGGAATATCAAGTTCCCTTGTTTGAAGGTATCGTAGACATTGCACAGAAGAATGGAGATAAGACCAGGCGCAAAATAAAGGCATACGATTATCTATATTACAGATACAATGAGAACATCATAGACTGGTACAATTCACTTACATTTCCAATGAAATGTAAGGATTTGAGAATTGCTCTTTATCGTGCTTACAATATGCCCTATGTGGTACAGGACCTGGTCAACGACAATATATATATTAATAAATCAGATATTGATGAGTTGAATGGTAGAGAACTGCTAAAGATGATTGGAGAATTCAATGGAGCATTCGTTCATATTAACCGTAGCAACCAGATAAAATTCATCAGTCTGGATAGATACAATTACATTTATCCAGATAATTCTAGGCTGCCTGATACGTTTTATCCAGGAGCGCAGACGGATGCTCATGGATTTGAACATGCAGAAGTGTACATAGACTGTGAATATGGAGATTATAGGGTACAGGAAATCAACAGAATTACAGTCAAGGAACAGGATAGTTTGCTTGGTGTGTATGGATCCGGTACAAATACATATGAGATTATCGATAATATTCTTTTCCATGGAATGGATGGTGAGGTAATAACATCTGCATTATCTAATATCTACTCTAAGATTGGTGGAATTTGGTATGTACCTCATAAGACTACGATAAAGGGCAGACCATACGTTGAGTGTGGAGATGTAATAAATGTTCAGATCAGCCCAAATAAGTCTATCGATACCTATGTATTTAAAAGAACATTAAAGGGTGTATATGCCATGAAGGATACATATGAAGCAAATGGGGATGAATATCACAATAAGTTGTATGAGGTAGAAGAATGGACAGAATAAGGCTTACAAATAATGTTACATATCCTATCGAACAGATAGAGGTGTCACAGGATTCAATGAGAATTACATTTCGCAAGACTGTAGATTCATCTACTGTAGATACCAGATATCTAAAAACAATTCGTATAGAGGATAGAAAAGGAAATTTGCTTGGAAAATATGAGAACTTCACGACTGTAATTAAACGTAGCCTTAATCATTTGCTGCTACGTCGAATTATTTATACTGACAGTCAATTGGCAGCGCAAGCGGCTACTGATGCAGATCTGTGTACATATGAATCACAGCAGTCTGTTACTGATTTGGATGTCGAATCTCTGGAGATACAGCAGTCAGATACGGATAATGACATTAATAGTATAGAAACGCAACAGGATCTTACGGATGTAGATGTAGGGCAGATTGAGCAGGGACAGACAATTACAGAAACAGAATTAGAATTATTATCTATGGAGGTATAAAGGCATGGCACTCGGAAAATTTGAAACAGTGAAGAAAAGGTATCAGCAGGGATTTGTAAGGGATGATCAGTTGCGGCGGTATTGGGAATTGGGAGTATTGACAGATGAACAGTATATTGAGATTTACCAGTTGAAATATCCAGGTGGTTATCCTGAAGGATTAGAGCCGACTGAAAGTAAGGAGGAAGATGAGAATGTATGAGAGAGTTAACTGGGAAGATTCCCCATCTACAAAAACACCACTAAACGCGACAAATCTTAATAAGATGGATGCAGGGATATATCAAAATGCTGATGACATTGAAGAATTGCAGAACAGTGTAATTATAGCAAGTTTACTCACGGTACCTAAAGGGGATTTTATTACATATACGGCATCAGGAACACTTGAAACTGAGATTGTAGGGGATTATCCATATAAGGCAGATGTATCTATTGGAGGGGTAACAGCCGATCATAAAGCGGATGTAGTTCCTAGTTATACATCCAGCCAATTAGGTGTTTTGTGTAACCTTAACCAGACAAAATCAGGATATGTGAGATTATACGCAAATGCAGTACCTGACACAGATATAACACTTATGTCGGTTACTTGCATTAAGGCATGCTAAGTAATAGGGAGGATAAAAATATGGTAGGTAACACACATGGTGTAAATTCAAATTTAGTATATGACTTGGGTGCTGGTACCGAATTTGACGTAACCAATATTCCGGGATATAAAAATCTAACGGTTGATAATTTTATCATTGTAGTATCAAATATATCTGTATCTACAGATGTTGCTGGAAATAAGGGTTGGGGAAATTCTGCAGGAAACATTGTCCCCGCAAAGTCATATGATGCAGCCACTGGGAAGCTTGTATTATCAGATTTGACAGCTAAAGCAACTACGCAAAAGAGGTGTAATTTTAGCTACAATAACCAGTTATCTAGCGATCATACAATAACCAGTTCCGGCACAGCAACACTGAATTGTAAAGTGTACTGCATTATTGGGAACATCAAACAAATTATGTAGGAAATATTTGTTAACTTAATTTGAATTTACACCATGTGTGTTACCTACCAACCAGAGAGGAGAAAATATATGAAGAACACGAATGTAACAAAATGGATTAAGGCGGCAGGTGTGCGCGCCTTAAAGACAGTAGCGCAAACAGCAGTTGCAACAATCGGAACTGCAGCAGCAATGGGAGAGGTTAACTGGACTATGGTGGCAAGTGCATCAGTATTAGCCGGTATCTTGTCGGTACTAACCAGTGTAGCAGGACTTCCTGAAGTAAAGGAGGCGTAGCTTATGGCAGCATCAGCAAAACAGGTTAGAAAATTTATTAAGCAGATTGCTCCTATTGCTATTGAGGCATGTAATCAGAGAACAAAGAAGGTATTACCTTCTGTTTGTATTGCACAGGCATGCTGTGAGTCAGCGTATGGAACAAGCACAAAAATGAAAAATGCTAATGCAATGTTTGGTATTAAGGTAGGCAAGAGTAAAGTACATTTTGGAAAATGCTGGAGTGGTAAAGCTTATTCTACTAAAACAAAGGAATGCTATGATGGGAAGACATATGTTAATATTACAGATATGTTCCGTGCATATGATTCTGTACAGGACTCCATAGGAGATTATTATGATATGTTAGGCAGTTGTACCCGTTATGCAAAATGTATCGGCGTAACGGATGCTAGACAGTGTATCACAGCAATAAAAAATGGTGGCTACGCAACAAGTCCGACCTATATCAGTACGATAATGAATATCATTAATAAATATAATCTGACACAGTATGATTCATGCATGAGGAACAAGACTATTATGATTGATCACAATCCATTTGCTGAACCTACAGAGATTATTACAAAAGGCAGCAAAGGAGAAGGGGTAAAATGGGTACAGTGGTATTTGTGGAAGTTTGGTTTACTTACTAAGAATGGACAGGCAGATGCTACACAGATTGATGGCATTATTGGAAGTAAGTCAGAGTATGCAATCAGCATAGCACAGTCACGATTGGGATTACCTACAACTGGAATTGTGGCAAAAATGGATAGAGAAACATTCAAAAAAGTATGTTAAAAGGTAGACCCCGGTGTTTAAAACAAAAGACATCGGGATTTTTTATTATTTAAATAAGGTGTTTAATAATCCATTTTAAAATATTAAAAAAGTAAAAAAATATTGCAAAATAGAAACGTATGTTCTATACTAAAATATAAGAGTGTGGTACCCCTAATATCATAGCCGTGTGTTGCAAAAAAACATTATTTGATATAATATAAATATAAAAAATAAATGTCTTAGGGGGACAAAAATATGGCAGATAAAAAAGTATATTTTTTTAAAGCACGATTATTTGATCAATTTGGAAAAGCGGAATATTCGTATAAAATTATTCCTGAACTTTTCAAAGAACTTCTTGATAATACCCATATCACGAAAACAGTTGGTAATATTAAGGTATTAGACATTACGGAAACTGGGGAAAAATTGCATACAACATTGGATATTTTTAGATATAAAGGGGATCATTTATTTTTAAGAGCAGCTAGGCAAAAACCTAATTTTTCTACAATTGTAAGAGAATATAGTACTGGAGAGGCAACTCCGGTATTACCTGGTGAAAAAGAGGATGAAAAGGGTATAGAAAATTATACATATATTTATATGGATTATGAATATGGAATTCTGTCAGTTGTAAGAGCACAGGGAGCTCCTGACGAAGATGCTATTGTTATGGCATTTGAAAAATATAGTAATAACTACAGTTTGCATTTGGAGGCTGTTCCAAATCCGAATGGAATTGAGAGAATATACAATAAAAACAATACACAAATTAGTGCTGTAAATATTTGTATTCCAACAGCAGATCCTGTAATTGTAGAGCAAATTTTGGGTAAAAAAGGTAGAAAATTATTTGAAGAGACATCAACAGATAATCTTCAGATTTCCATACATATTAGTTCTAAAATTAAAAAAGGTAAAGTTACTGATAATTCAGAGGACTCTGAATATTTAGTCGATTGTCTGAAAGAGAAGCAGCATGATTTTAAAAGTGCATCTGTAAGAGCAAAATATGCAGGAGAAAAATCAAGAGGGTATAACTTATATGATGAAATGTTCTACTTTCCTATAACAATAAGTTTAATTCATACTATAGAAGGAAAAACTGAGTATTTTACATCAGATGATTTGGTGCAGATATATTATGAACAACTTAAAATTGCATATAATAAATCAAGAGGATATCTGATCCAGATAACTAATCGAAATAAGGAAGAGGGATAATATGAAAAAGACGTTGGGAAGATTAATAATTGAGTTACTGATAGCAAGTATTTTTTCTGTTATAATCGGAACCATCGTTGATAAATGTACCAATATTACAATTCCAGATGATATGCGAGGTTTTCAATTTAATATTATTACCATTACGACAGTATTTGCAGGGTTCTCATTTTCTGTATTAGGTGTGCTGATAAGTTTGTCATCAACAGGTGTTATGGAAAGGTTGAAAGAAACTTCTGAATTAAAAACAAGCTGTAATGTGATAACTGATAGCATAGTTTTTTTTATGATAACGTTCTTGGGGGCTCTCTTTTTTATATTAGGTTTTGAACAGCCATTTATAAAGATTTTCCAAATAAGAAAGGGATATCTTTTTTCAGTAGAAATGGGACATCTATTATGGGGAATTATTTTATTTTTGCGTTCAGTGTATAGAATGGCATATATGATTCACTATATATTTGCAGATAGTCAAAGAAAAGCTGACAAAAAATTAAAGGACTTTAATGCTTCAGTGAAAAATATAAAAAAAGAGATGGAAAATTTCAAAAATAATAGTGATGATATGTAGATATACTGTGGCAATAAGAATTATTTATGTATTATTGGTATTCCATTAAATGCAGGGGACACGTTTCGTGCCCCCTTACTTTTATTCTATAATATCAATATAATATGCTCTTATAAACTTTTGCTTCGGTGAGAGCACGAGTAATGCAATCCATTTTAGAAGTTATTATTAAAAATTATACATAGTATGGATTGGGTTTCATCAGTATACTGATTAGATCAATAATCCAACCGATTCCTAATAGACCGACTGTAAATATATATAGGATTCCCATACCTATCTTACCTTCGTAAAATTTATGAGCACCAAATTCACCTAAAAACAGGCACAAAAAGAAGGCTACCCATTTGTCTTTACGCTTTCCATAATATTGAGGAGTGGTATAAACACCCGCAGAGGCTGATGCAGCAGCGGAATTATTATTATTTATTATAATTGGCTGATTTTGTCCATAAGATAATTGCTCTACTTGTTTGCCACATTTAGGGCAAATAACACATTCTATATCTATCTGTTCGCCACAAAATTTGCAGTATTTTTGTGTATTCATTCGTAATCCCCCCGAGTAAGAAAAATTATGAAAATATTATAACATTTTCTGACAAAGAATACTACACATTTTTCATAATTATATAAATAGAGTTACCATGTATAATTATCAAGATTGGAGAGTAGATCAGGAGGGTGCCGGTATCCGTGACTTTCTAAATATATCCGGCGTTGCTCACGTTCTTGCAATTGGCGTATATTCTTTTTACGTGCAGTGGTTTTATTATTGACCGGATTGCAGTAATAAGGACTGGCAGCTTCTGCAACTAAGCATTCAGAGTTTCTTGTAGTAGTGAACATATTTTTAATCTGTAATTCTGAATCTGTAGGCTTTCTGGTTGTATGGGCTATATTGAGATACCATTTTTTATAATCGAATAAAGCTCTATTTGCAGCTTCATATGATATATCAAAATAATCATGTATATCTTTAGCGGTTATTTTTTGATACTTAGAGGTAAGGCACAAGTGATGTATCATTATCCTTGGCGCCAGTATGCAGCTTGCAAAATAATCCGCTTCATCTTCCTGATCCGGTGATGAATGGTCATGATTTAGAAGTATGTGACCTAATTCATGCATTAATGTAAAACGTATTCTGAGATCTGGAGAAGCATCATTATAAAAAATGGTCTTATCTATAATACAGGCATCATTGGATATATTTAAGCATATATTTTTCTTCTTACTATTTAAAGTGCTGTATGGCTTGCATTTATAACCATGCTTATTCAGGACCATTTCGCAGTCGAATGGGAATGCAAAAATCCCACAGATATCATATGTATCTAAAATCAACTTGTCTACATTATCCTTTAAATTCAATGGCTAATCGTCCTTCCGCATTTCATATATAATTTCTGCTATTTCTTCTCTGGAAAAATTCTTTTTCGCATTTCTGGCTGCAAATTCATCAATATCTTTATTTGTGACAGTGGGATATTGAGAAAATGGTATATCATCTTTTTGATTATTATATGGATTTTTTACATATATTGTTTTTTTGTTCTTCTTAGGATTAGGACTTATTTTTTCCGCTGTTTTTAACAGAAATTCCAAGTCTTCATCTGGCATATCCCGCATTTTTTTAACCAAATCGTATGCGAATTTTGAGTGCATATGAATCTCAGGCTCACCCATAATTTCAATATGGACTACATGGTTATAGTTTTTCTGCAATCCTTTATCCAAACCACCTATACCAGAGAATAAATTTGATGCACCAAGATTTAAATTGGGTTTGTTATTTGCCTTATGTTCAGATTGTGTTGAAGGTTGTTCCATAAAGTAATCAATTGGCATTTTAAAATAGTCCGCTACCACTCGGATTTTATCTATACTAGGAGCGCTCTTTTTCCATTTAGAAATGGTACTGTTACCAAATCCTAAATCACGTTCTAATTTACGGATAGATATTTTATTTTTTTCACATAATCTTTGAATTTTTTCATATATGTCCATGTCATTAACCTTCCTGTAGAAAAAAATCTCCAAATTTAATAATAGCTATTGACATGTAGAAAATATTCGCTATAATGTAAAACATGAAGTGAAGAAAATTTTCTACAATGTTTCGTAGCTTATATTCGATATTTGACAAATATATTTTAGAATATTTTCTATGAATAGTCAACACAATTGTCAGAAAATTTTCTACACTTCAAAATAATCGAAAAAGAGGTGAATAGAAAATTGATTTATGAAAACATTGAGGCCATTGCTAAAAAGAAAAGAATATCCATAAGACAGTTAGAAATTAAGGCTGAATTATCTAGTGGAACAATTTGCAAGTGGAAGAAATGTAACCCAACAGTAGGTAATCTAGCAGCAGTTGCTAAAGTTTTGGGTGTATCGGTAACAACATTAATGAAAGGGGCTGTGTGAGAAAGGAGAGCCAATGAATATTGAACAGAAAATTACTTCTATGGAAGTAGCAGAAATGGTCGGGAAAGACCATAAAAATTTATTAGCAGATTTAAGAAAGTACACAAAGCAATTAGCCGAGCTGAAAATTGAGCCGGGCGATTTCTTCACAGAAAGTACCTATATAGATGCGAACAATCAAAGCAGACCATGCTATGAAGTCACAAAGAAAGGGTGCGAATTTATTGCTCATAAGCTGACAGGAGTTAAGGGAACAGAGTTCACAGCAAAGTACATCAACCGTTTCCATGAGATGGAAGATGCGATTAATACAGGCAGTCACAGTTTAGCAGAGCAGGGCATCAGTATTGTGAAATTTGTTGCTGATGATCTGAAAGTGAATACAGCAAGTAGGATTTTAATGTATGAAAACTACTGTAAGGACTATGGTATCCCTACAGGATTCTTACCAAAGTATGAATTGAATAATAATCATCAGTTAAAATCACTGACTGCCCTTTTAGAAGAAAACGGATGCCCGATAAAATCGGCAGCTTTCAATAAAAAGCTTCTTGAACAGGGATTCCTTGAAGAAAGAGAGCGGAAGTCCTCAAAAGGTGGCATCAAGAAGTTTAAAGCGTTGACAGATAATGGATTGAAGTATGGGGAAAACGCTGTTAGTGCTTTTAATCAGAAAGAAGTACAACCTTTATACTATGAAGATACGTTCGGAGAATTTTATCAGTTAGTAATGTAAAAGTGACAGAAAGGAGTTATATGCAGGAATTATTAAACGTGAACGCAGATAGCCAGACGGTATCGGCTAGGGAACTTCATGGAAAATTGAATATTGGAACTGAATTTGCAAAGTGGTTTTCTAGAATGTGCGAATATGGTTTTTCCAGAGAAATTGATTATTCAGAGGTTATCGTCAAAAATGACGAAAACTCAAAGGGCGGCAGACCTGCTACAGATTATGACATATCCGTTGATATGGCAAAGCAGATCTGCATGATCCAGCGAACACCAGAAGGAAAGGCGGTACGTCAGTACTTAATTGATCTGGAGAAAGCGTGGAACAGCCCGGAGCAGGTATTTGCCAGGGCATTAAAGATGGCAGATGCGACTATTGCAAAATTAAAAGGAGATTGTGCAACGCTGATAGCTGATAACGAGCGGATGAAGCCCAAAGAGATATTCGCGGATGCGGTTTCGACAAGTCATACATCTATCCTGATCGGGGACTTGGCAAAGCTGATTTGCCAGAACGGTTATCAGATCGGGCAGAAGAGACTATTTGAATGGATGCGTAACCGTGGCTATCTGATAAAGAGTGGTTCATCTAAGAATATGCCGCAGCAACGATACCTTGAACAGGGGCTATTTGAAGTCAAGGAGAGTAATGTACAGAACCCGGATGGTTCGGTCCGTATTACCAAGACCACAAAGGTTACAGGTAAAGGGCAGGTGTATTTCGTTAATAAGTTTTTGGATGAAGGAAAGAGTGCGTGATGAAATACAAATACATAAACTTGCGTTTTAGAATTTTTGAAAAATTTGATTCAATAACTAAGTTTGCAGAAGCAATGGAAACCAGTCAGACAAGTATATCCCGGAAGTTGTCCGGGAGAGTGGGATTCAGTCAGCAGTGTATTGAAGAATGGGCGGCGATACTGGATATCCCAAGGGAGAAGTACGGAGAGTATTTCTTCACATAATACTTTATAACAAATAATGCTATATAAATAAGAAGAAACAGGATCAGGAGGAAGAAAAAATGCAGGAAGAAAGAACGATAGAAGTCCCTTATGGAGATTTCGCAGATGGACAGAAAGCCATGGCAGATCTGGACAATATCAGAAATATCCTAATTCATGGTGGAGGATTTGCGGATTCAGCGATAAAGGCTGTTTTAGGTCTTTGGAAAGATGAAGAGGACAAACAGGAATGAAACATGCATTAGCATTGTTCGGAATAATTGCTTTCCTTGCGGCGGCAGGATGTACAGAAGCCGGTAACTACATAGGAGCAGTTGTGGCATTGGTATTATCTGGTGTGCTTATGCATCCAGAGATACAGGAAGTAAGAGAACAATTAAAAACGCCCTGGTAAGGCGGCAACCTATACCAAGGCAGATATAACAATTCAGCTACATAGTAGCACATTTAGGAGGATAAGTAAATGGAATTAAAGGTAAATAATTTCAGTGTACCATCAACGATCACATTTAACTTTGAAGAGTTAAAGCAGGAATTAGAGGAAAAGGCGGGTTTTTATACCAATCTTGTTTATACAGACGAGCAGATCAAGGAAGCCAAAGCGGATAAGGCAAGCATGAATAAGCTGAAAAAGGCTCTGAATGACGAGAGAATCCGCATGGAAAAGGAGTATATGAAGCCTTTTTCAGAGTTTAAGGCACAGGTAAATGAGATTATCGGCATTATTGATAAGCCTGTAAATGCCATTGATACACAGATCAAGGCATATGAGGATAAATGCAGACAGGACAAGCAGGTAGCAATTGAGCAGTATTTTGCAGAGATTGAGAAACCAGAATGGTTGACCTTACGTGTGATTACTGATCCTAAGTGGTTGAACGCATCTGTAACTTTAAAATCTGTAAAAGCTGCCATTGATGAAAAGGTGCAGCAGATCATTAAAGATATGGAAATGTTGTCCAAGATACCTGAATTTGGATTTGAAGCAACAGAGGTATATAAAACTACCCTTAACGTAAATAAGGCTTTTGATGAAGCTAACCGCATGGCTGAAATTGCCCGCAGAAAGAGAGAACGTGAGGAAGCAGAGCGCCTTGCAGCAGAAAAAGCGGCGGCAGAAGCAGCGGAAAAGGCAGCACTTGAAGCTACGCAGGTAGAAAATGAGCCGGAGCAGGCAGAAGTAGAACCAGTACAGGATGAATTTATAATGCCGGATTTTGATAACGATATGCCTTTTGGTGAAGAATGCATTATTTTTGAATCCGTTACATACATGACATTCAAAGCACTGCTTACAACAGAGGATAAAACAAATCTGATGCAGTGGATGAAAGACAGGATGATTCAGTTTGAAGTTTTGGAAATGGGGGAATAGGTATGGTTAAGACGGTAATCACATGCGATATCTGTGGTAAAGAAATATCCACTGAACCGGTAACATTTGATATTGGTGTTGCCGGTTTGAGAATGAAATCCAGATTTGGAAACTATAGTCAGAAAAAGATAAGTGAAAACATCTGCAAGGAATGTTTAAAGGAAAAGGGATTCATCATAGATGTTAAGGATCAGGAAGAAATGGAGAAGAATACAGTAACCTTGGAAGATAAACTGTTAGATATTTTAACTGATCTGGGCGTTTCATTTGCGGAGGAATGAATATGGAAAATTTTAATGTTCGTTTGAGTAAGTTACAGGAAGAATTAAAGGCTCCCAAGAACATGTACAACAAATTCGGTAAGTACAGTTATCGTAATGCAGAGGGCATTTTAGAAGCTGTTAAGCCATTACTTGTTAAATATGGAATGGTACTTAACATATCGGATTCGGTAGAAATGGTAGGGGAAAGGTACTATATCAAGGCTACAGCAACGGTACATGATACCGAATCAGATCAGATCATGGTTTCTACGGCATATGCCCGGGAGAGTCTTGATAAAAAAGGTATGGATGATAGCCAGATATCCGGTACTGCATCCTCTTACGCCCGTAAATATGCTTTGAATGGACTTTTCCTTTTGGATGATACCAAGGATGCAGATACGGACGAATATCATAATCAGACACAGGGTAACGGGAATAAGGCAAAAAACGAAAATGCAGCAGAAGAGCAGAAATTTAATGAGCAGGCTGCCAAGGAAATGAAAGAACCGGCTACAGAAGCGCAGAAGAACGCTATTTTAAATATCTGCAATAAGCACAAGGTTAATCTTAATAAGTTACTGGAGAGTAATAACGTAACATTTGAAACCATGAACAGAGAACAGGCGGTATGGCTTATAAATGCATTTAAGAAGAAATACGGTGATGATTAATGCAGGGAATAGGCAATGTAAAGTCCATTACAAGGGATTTTATAACAGGCAAGGCGGCGGTGACGGTACAGTTTGATGCCGTATCACCGCAGGATTTACAGGCATTGTCCAATGAAGAAAAGTACCAGATAACCATAGATAAGCCAAGAAAAAAGCGATCATTGGACGCTAACGGCATGTTATGGGCATGTATCGGGGAGATCGCGGCGACTCTGAATGTGGATAAATGGCAGATATATTTACAGATGCTTAAGCGGTACGGTAAGTACACCTACATAGTTGTAAAAGAGAATGTTGTAGATGCAGTAAAACGTCAGTGGCGTGAATGCGAGGTAATCGGAGAGATTGATATACATGGTTCCAAGGGAATACAGATGCTTTGCTATTTTGGTAGCAGCACCTATGACAGCAAAGAATTTTCAGTACTGTTGAATGGTGTTATTGCAGAAATGCAGGATATAGGATTACAGCCACCGCCAAGTAAGGAAATGCGCAAAGCATTGGAAAGGTTGGAGAAAAATGAGCAGAACAAAATCGGTACTGGTTGATGATATGGAACATTGCATTGTATGTGGCAGCCCTTATATCGAAGTGCATCATGTATTTTTCGGTGCCAAGCGCCCTATAGCGGATAAGTACGGTTATGTATTGCCGCTATGTAACAAACACCATACCGGCAGTGCAGAATGCCCGCATAAGAGCAGGGTAATCGACCTTGCTTACAAATGCATGGCGCAGAAGCATTTTGAAGCGAACAGGGGCAACAGGGCAATGTTTATAGAATTGTTTGGAAAATCGTATTTGTAGTAATCGGAAAGTTTGTAGTAATCGGAAAGGAAGGAAAGCAAATGGCAAAATTTAAAGTGGAAGTAGATCTGGACTGGATGGATTCAGAAACGACTATTGATGATGAAATAAAAGAAGAGGTAATTCGTGGTGCAAAAGATTATCTTTTGAAAAAGACAACTGATGAGATTCAAAAGAAACTTGATGCTGAAATTGGTAAAAAGTTAGTTGAAGCCAGTGAAAAGGTAGAGGAAATTGTTGACGGATTCTTGAAGTCTGTTACTACTGACAATATTTCCAAACTTAGAGTTGCAGAAAGAAAATCTGGCTGGTCAGACGAAATAATCATGACTCCTATCGGAGATTATATAGGGAAACGTTTTGAATATTTTTGTAACGAAAAAAAATATGATGATAGTTTTCAACTAGCTAAATATGACAGAGAAAAGAAATATTCTATGGCACAGGCATCAATTGCCCAATACATTAATAATATTCTTGGAAAGCAGGTGGAAACAATTGTTAAAACCCTTGAACAGACATTAATGCAAAATCTTGCAGAGGAAACAGTTAAGAAAATGAATATCCCACAGGTATTGCAGAATTTACAGGAAAGATATGCAGAGATTGAAAAACAGGGGGATTGATTTATTTGAGTAGAGCAGATTTTACAAATGCACGACAGAGATATGCTATAGAAGCCAAGAATAAAAAGTGTATCCTTGCTGTTAATCCGGAAGTGGACGAGCAGAGCGGCATCTACTTTTTAACCAGAACGGACGAGAACGGCATAAGGCACGCTTATATCGGACAGGCTAAACACTTACTTACACGTCTTGCACAGCATTTAAGCGGGTATCAGTACATAGACCTGTCAATCAAAAAGCATGGTTTGTATGCTGCTGATAATGCTCTTGGGTATGCAGTTAATTTCCTGCACTACCCACAGGAAGAACTGGACGAAAAGGAGCAGTACTGGATTACACAGTATGGCAGAAAGGGATATCAGTTAAAAAATCGTACTGGTGGCAGTCAGGGGAAGGGTAAAGAGCAGATTGCAGAGTACCGACCGGCTAAAGGCTATAGAGACGGTCTTAGACAAGGAAAAATAAACCTTGCAAGGGAATTGTCCGGTATTGCAAGTAAGCACCTTACAATCGGTCTTAGAGAGGATAAGAGAGGCAATAAGGTGTCGGAGCGGCAGTTAGAGAAATTTTACGAACTTATAAATGTGGACTCATACAAGGAGTGAGAGTAAATGTACATTGACATGGTTTATGATCGTTATCAAAAAATGATAATGAAAACATTAATAGGCAGAGGAACGCCGCCTAAACAATATGGTCAGATGCTTATACAGAAGCATAGAAGGAAGAAAAGGAAAAAGTGTAATTGATTGCCTATTGGCATGAGATAAGGTTGGAACACCTACCCGTAGGGTAAAAGAAACCGTTCATTTTATTATATATCACAAAAGCCATTGGAGCCGAGCCGGGGCGGCAATTCCCCGGCAGATAGGAGAAATAATGGAAAAACTTGATTTAGCAGAGATTGCAGGCGGCGCTTTACAGGAAAAGGCACAGGCAGAACATCAAGAATTACTTAGAGTTTGAATTAAGCGAATATAAGCAGTTTACGGTTATTTCATAATACATAATTCCCCTGCCCTTTGGGGTGGGGGAGAAAGGTAAAAGGCAGATGCAGGGAGATTACATAAAATTAAACCGAAAAATTCTGGAATGGGAATGGTGGGGAGATATAAAAACATATAGAGTCTTTACATATTGCCTTTTACAAGCCAATTGGAAGGAAAGAAGCTGGAACGGGATAGCAATTGAAAGGGGTTCTTTTCCTACTTCATTGCCCAGAATTGCAAAGGATTGTTCTCTTACAGAAAATGAGGTCAGAACTGCACTTAAACATTTGAAAAGCACAGGCGAAATCACAGACAAACCATTTAATAAATTCCGCATAATTACGGTATCTAACTATGATTTGTACCAGTGTGATAACAGACAGGATCACAGTCAAATCACAGACAAGTCACAGGCAGTTAACAGGCAGACCACAGTCAAATCACAGGCAAATCACAGGCAATTAACAGCACTAGAAGAAGGAAAGAATAGAAAGAAGGAAAGAAAGGAAGAAGGAAAGAATAATTATCAGCAAATAGCTGATATGTATAATTCCATTTGCATTTCTTATCCAAAGGTCCAGTCTTTATCTGATGCCAGAAAGAGAGCCTTAGGAGCACGGCTTAGAATATATAATCTCGATGATTTCAGAAATTTGTTTGAAAAAGCGGAAGCATCCAATTTCCTGAAAGGTGAGAATGGAAGAGACTGGAGCGCTAATTTTGATTGGCTTATAAAGGATTCTAATATGGCAAAGGTACTTGATGGTAACTATGATTGCAAGACTGATAAACAGCAGGGTAGGCAATTAACAGATGATTTCTTTACAGGAGGTTAACTATGGCATGTGAAATATGTGGAGGATCTGGATTTGTGACATATACGGAAAATGGTGTGCTGATGGCTAAAGATTGCAAATGCCGTGCAAAAATGCTTACAGAAGCCAGAATGAATGCCAGTGGAATATCTATCGCATTTAGGAACAAAACGATAGAAGGGTATGAAGCTGGAGTAAATAAAGAGTTACAGAATGCAAAGCATAAGGCGCTGGAATACATAGAGGAATTTTCAAACATTGAGAGAGAAGAACATAACTCTATTATGTTTCTTGGAAATCCGGGAAGCGGAAAAACTCATTTATCCTTGGGAATAGGAAATAAATTGCTTAATTCTTATGGTGTAGGTTGCATGTATATGCCATATCGTGAAACCATGACTGAGTTAAAACACCTAAATGCAGGAGAATATAAAATCCAATATGCTGAAAAAATGCATAGGATAACCACTGTTAGATTACTGATAATAGATGATTTGTTTAAGGGTACGGTAACAGATGCAGATCTGAATTATGTATTCCAGATTATAAATCAAAGGTATTTGAATAATCTGCCCTTTGTTTTGAGCAGTGAGAAGTCACCTACGGAGCTGCTGGCAATTGATGAAGCAATAGGAAGTAGATTATTACAGCAAGCTAAAGGCAGAGTAGTACACATAAAGGGCAAGGACACTAATTACAGGATTTACGGCGGGTGATGGACAATGAGAAAAATAGAATTGACCAAATCTGAAAAAGAGAGAATTGCACGGCTATATAAAAATGGAATGAACATAAAACAGCTACAGAATTATGGATTTTCCAGACAGAAAGTAAAAGCTGTACTGAAAGAAAAGAATATTGCAGTACGTAAGCAGGGCAGGGTTCACCTAATTGAAAGGGACCTGAAAACTATAGAGTCAGGAACTCCGATTAATTGTGCATCCGATGGTAAAGAATGCATTTACAGGACTGTAGGAAAAAATGAGGGCATTTACTTGTGTGATTACTGCAGCATAACTGGTCATTCGCGTGGTGGAGATCCGGAGCAATGTACTAAGTGGAAAATAAAAGATAGAGGTCGGACGAAGAGTTTCTGATATGCCCCAAACGTCACAGAATCGGTCAGATTAAAATTTTAGGAGTAAAGGCGAGGAATTGCAAGGTATGGCGAGAGATAAAGAATTTGAAGCAAGAATGCAGGGCATGATCTATGCCGCAAATATTGTAAAAGAGCAGGGCATAGAGACTTTGGAACGGGATATTAAAAAGCGTGGAGTATATAAAATACCACTTAATATGTCAGAGAAGCAGTTTAATGAATTTGTAAGTATGATTGGCGAAGGTTCAAAAAATGCAGTATTTGCAATAGTTTATGTTGTACTGTGTGAAGATTTTGGGTTCGGAGAGAAGAGACTCAATAAGTTTGCAGAAGGATTTATAAAGCGTTTTGAAGATGTATTCAAGATGGATTATATGGGAGAACATTACGTAACATTGACTGATTACGCTGTAATGATGAAAGAGAAATACGGATCACTGCAAATGGATATTGACAGAATACAACTGGAACAGGAAGGAAACGACAAGCATAATCCTGACTTTCATAATTACAAATGGATTGATGGCATTATAAAGGTTTTGAATAATAATGGCTATTCAGATGCTGCTATGTTTTTAGAAAATAAGAAAGCTTAATGTGACAGAAAGGAGTAAGAGGTTTGCCGGCCGGCATAAAAGAGCTCTTTACTCCGACAGAATATGGAATCAGTACAGGAAAGAATGAAACGTCTCGGAACACATGAGAAAATAGCTTCATTCATGCAAAAAGAGAAGCAACCATATGAGTTTAAGAGACAATATGCTCAGATCAGAGCGAGGGAATTTGCTGATGAGTGTGATCGCAGAGGATTGAATTATCATGTATCCGTTGGTGGATTGGACAGTATAGTGCTTTATCTGTTTTTGCACGAAATATGCGGAATAGATGCTCCTGGTGTATCGGCATCAACATTGGAAGATAAGAGTATTCAAAAAGTGCATAAAGCTATTGGAATTATAAATGTGCCACCGCTTAAGAGGAATGATGGTACATTATGGACAAAAGCAAGGGTAATTCAAGAATTTGGTTTCCCAGTCATTTCAAAGGAAGTGGCAGCAAAGATTGAATTATTGCAGAATCCAACAGAAAAGAACGCTACTGTACGCCATGCCATTATAACCGGAGAAACTGGAGAGTATGGGGGGTGGCAGAAGAATTCAAAGATGCAGTTGAAACAGAAATGGTTGGAACTGTTTGGTGGGTATGAAAATGAGAATGAAGGATGCAATTATGGAATACCAGATTTCTTAGTTTCATCAAAATGCTGTTACTATCTTAAGGAAAAAAACTGTGATAACTGGGGGAAAGAACATAATAGCGTGCCATATCTGGGATTGATGGCATCTGAAGGTGGTAGACGAGCTAAGAGCTTGCGGATGAATGGTTGTAATTACTTTGGAGCATCTACCATACGATCAGCACCGTTTGCAATCTTTGGTCGACAGGATATATTGACATTGGCTTTAGAAATTGACGAGCTCTGGAAGCATGGATTGAGAGAAAAATACCGTGATCGACTCTTGAAAGAAGGGAAAATAACAGAGCAGTTTGCGGTACCGGAAAGTATTATACCGGAAATCTACGGAACCATAGAAAAACAACCAGACGGAACACTATATACCACTAAGGCACAGCGTACCGGATGCAGTATGTGTGGTTTTGGAATCCATATGGAGAAGCGACCGCACCGATTTGATCAGCTCTACAAGAGTAATCCGAAGGAATGGGATTATCTTATGTTTCACTTGTGCAAGGACAAAGAGGGGAATGATTATGGTTGGGCAAAGGTACTTGATTATATTGGTGTAGGATGGGACCCGACAACAATAGGAGGAACATGCAGAGGACAGGTACGGCTGGAAGATTTTATAAAGGAGTGTGAGTAAATGGCTGTGTGGGAGTATATGGATACATTCCCTGGAATGGATGGTTCGGTGGTGGGTTGCCACTGAATAGCACAGATTTACGAAATCCAAGACCGAAGGAAGAATTTTATGTATATAAGCATTGAACATAAAAATAGAATGCCTTTTAAGGGCATTCTATTCTATCAAGGATTTTAGCTATGTAGGTACCTGTTTTACGAACAATGGTATCAAAATTCTGCAAGACTACAAAAACTATAAAGTTCGTATCATACCTATTGAGAATAGCATAGATTCCTAAACAGATAATTGTAAAAATAATATTAAATACTTTTCGCTTCATAGAACACATCTCCTTTTGTTTTTTGGTTTTTTGGTTTCAAGAGAAATGTGTCTGATGCTTAGAGGAAATAAAAATTTAGAGGAATATTATGGATAAAAAAACAATGACAGTTGGCGAACTAAAAGAATTTATAAACAATTTACCAGATGATATGGAAATATATATCACAAGTAATGATGATATGCCTTTAAAGATAGTTTCGGATATATCTTCCGAGGAAAGAGTTGGATATTATAAGGAACTGTATATTGAAGTTGAAGATGCTAAATAAGGATTTAGGAGAGTAAAAAAAATGGATAGATTAACACAAACTAGCGATAAAGGTGGCGTGGCATTTACTTTTGATTTGGATATTACTTGTAAACCGTCAGAAGCACAAAAAGTATTAAAATTGGCAGAGAAACTGAAGAGATATGAGGATTTGGGGACGGTAGAAGAATTGGACGAATTAACGAGAAAAGCATTGGTTGACAGAGTAGAAAATGTTATTGCTGATTTTGATGAAAGAGAGTTAGAAGATACTGACTTGGATAGTTTAAATCGAGAAGAACTTACTTGTATCTCAGAGAGTTTGCAATATGGACAAGTAGCAGAATTACGAGAGAGACAAGTTAATGGACTTATTCAGTACATTTTTAACAATTTGCATTGGTGTCCCTTTAAAGATGAGGCTAAAATTGACTTCGAAAAGGAGTGCGTAGGCTTTAGGGAAAATGGATGTAAAGAATGTATATTAAGGAACATTGAGCAGCTAAACTGAGATTTAGGAAAGGAAGTAAATATAAATGTTAGTACCAGCAATTTTGTATAAAGAACAAATTACTAAGGAATTTCAAAGATATTTCTACACAACAGACATGATGTATGAAACAGGTTGCATGGAAAATTGGACACCAAACATATTTGATTGTCCAAACGAGAGTCAATTCCAATATGCAATAGTTGACAAAGACGAAAAACTGATTGGTTATTTAGGATATTCGGTTGATTGGTATGCATCTAATGCTTATAATTTCGGATTATTCTCATTTGATAGAGGAAATATTTTGATCGGCAAAACCGTATTTGATAAGTTAGAAGAACTGGTCAACAAGTTTCACAGAGTAGAGTGGAGAGCCGTTGGTGGCAATCCAGCTTGTCGAGGATATGATAATTTTATCAAAAAGCATAATGGAAATAAACATATCTTAAAGGACTCTATTAAAGATAAAGATGGTAATTACCATGATAATATTATTTATGAAATTGTAAACTAAACTACAAAGTTGTGGCATGGATGCCTTTGCCGGAACCATACATTATATAGTTATAACTAAATGAAATAGAGGTGATACTTTGGAGAAAACAGTTCCTATATGGGAAAAAATTACATTAACGCTTGAAGAAGCTGCACAATACAGCGGTATTGGGATTAACAGAATTAGGGAGTTAACCAATAATCCGAGATGTAATTTTGTTATGTATGTTGGAAGAAAAAGACTTATAAAAAGAAAAGAGTTTGAGAAGTATATTTTGAACCAAGTAGAAATATAAACTCAAATGTAGACTTATAAAGCCTTGTATGGTATTATGAAAAGTACTGTATTAAGGCTTTTTCTATAGAAAGGGCTTAACATATGGGAAAAGATTTAAAGGGAAGGGAGTTAGGTGTTGGTATAAGTCAAAGACCAGATGGTCTATACACGGCACGATTTACAAATAAAAAAGGAAAAAGAGTTCAGAAATATTTTCCTAAATTGCAAGAGTGTCGGAAGTGGCTTGCTGATGCTCAATATGCTTGTGAGCATAATGACGTTCTATATGGGGGAGTTCCAACTGTAAATGCATGGTTTAATTTTTGGATAGATTCAATAAAGGGTGAGAACATTAAGTATAACACACGGACGATATATAGAAATCGATATAAGTTTAATATAGAACCGTACGTTGGTGATATGCTAATAAACGAGATCAGACCTCTTCATTGTCAAAATATTCTTAATAATATGACTAACGAATATTCAGATGAAAGTATTCAAAGGACAAGGACTGTATTAAAAATGTTATTTGAATCAGCAGTTGAAAATGAAATTATTATTAAAAATCCTATAACAAAAGGTACAAGGAGCAAGTCAAAGAAACAAACAAAGATTCCAAGAGTTTTAACCATCGAAGAACAGAAAATTTTTTTGCAAAGTGAAAAGGAAATAAACGATATATACTACAATCAATTTGCTCTATTGCTTCAAACTGGAATGAGATCAGGAGAAATGACAGGATTATGTTGGCAGGATATTGATTTTCAAAATCGAAAGATTCACATTTCACGGACAATGGAATATATCGCTAAAAAGAAAATGTGGGAGATTGGTACACCCAAAACCCAAAACGGAAATAGATATATTCCACTGACAAGGGAAGCAGAAACAATCCTTAAAGAGCAGAAAGAAAAAAATAGACATATCAAGGTAATTCCTTTAGAGTTTGCAGATATTGTTTTCCTGAATAAAAAGGGAGAACCTATAAAAAATACAGCATATAATGAACACATCTATAAAAGTTGTGATAAAATAGGAATTAAAAGGTTTTCTATGCATACTTTTAGACATACATTCGCTACACGCTGCATTGAGAATGGCATGAGACCCAAAACTCTTCAAATTATTTTAGGGCACAGCAATATAAGTATTACTATGGACTTATATGTTCATGTTACAGAAGATGAAGAGAAAAACGAGTTAGAAAGTATAGAAGCAAAATTAAAGCTGGTGTAGTAATTGGTGTAGTATGAAAAATAGATTATGCAGAATATGCGTATTTTCAGCATTTTCAAGGAGGTATTAATGAAAAATGAGATATCACAATATTACTAAGGATGATATGCTTAATGGTGATGGATTGCGCGTGGTATTATGGGTTGCAGGCTGTTCACATTGCTGCAAGGAATGTCAGAATCCTATGACCTGGGATCCAAATGGCGGTATTTTGTTTGATGAATCTGCCAAACAGGAGATTTTTGACCAGTTGGACAAGCCATATATATCAGGTATTACATTTTCTGGTGGAGATCCGCTTCATTCTGCGAACAGAGCAGATGTTAAGGCATTGATGGCGGAGATCAAGGTAAAATATCCTAATAAAACAATCTGGCTCTATACTGGGGATTCCTGGGAAAATATCATGAATTATCCTCTGATGAAATATGTGGATGTATTGGTAGATGGAGAATTTCAGATAGATAAGAAGGATGTCACTTTATTATGGAAGGGCAGCAGTAATCAGAGGGTTATTGATGTACAGGCTACATTGGCTCAGGAAGATATCTCAATACCGGTTCTGCACTGTGGCGATCATGATGATATTCCAATGGGCAGAGAGACAGCTACAGCACCTGTCGCAGATATAGAAGAGAACATTGTAAACTTCAAGGGAAGCAGCAGAAAATGCTGTGATGCATAAAATATTTAGAACAGATGGGAGAAAATATGCTTACGATCAAGATTAAATACTTTAATGACAAACTGGAAAAGGTCGCAAAAATTACCAAGGGAAACTGGATTGATTTAAGAGCGGCAGAAGATGTTACTTTAAAAGCTGGAGAATTCAAATTAATTCCATTGGGAATTGCCATGGAACTTCCCAGAGGTTATGAAGCACATGTTGTTCCCAGAAGTTCAACATTCAAGAACTATGGCATTATACAGGTTAATCATCAGGGTGTAGTAGATGGACCGGATCGAGAGACTGGTGAAGGCGGTTACTGTGGTAATGATGACCAGTGGTTCATGCCTGTCTATGCAATCAGAGATACTGAGATTCATTTTAATGACAGGATCTGTCAGTTTAGAATCATGGAACAGCAGCCTGCTCTCAATTTTGAAGAAGTCGAAGAATTGACAGGACCTAATCGCGGTGGTCATGGCAGCACAGGTAAACAATAAATAATATATGAATAAAGAATGCCTCCATGGAACATACTGACATTAATGTATGTTTCATGGAGGTTTTTATGTATCCGGATTTCGAAGAAAATAAAAAATATCTAACGCAGGAATTGCGCGTTAAAGAAAATTTTGACATTGTAAGCAGAGAAATCGTGGTTGGTGGTAAAAAGGCAGTTTTCTTCTTCATTGATGGCTTTTGCAAGGATGAATTAATGGAGAAATTACTGCAGTATTTAATAGATAAAAAGCCGGAAGATATGCCATCAAATATCCAGGAGTTAAGTCAGACTTTACCCTATGTTGAGGTAGACAGCGCTACAGACTGGGATGAAATCATTAAAAATATCTTTTGTGGTGTGTTTGCACTCCTGATCGATGGTTATAAGGAATGTATCTTGATCGATTCCCGTACTTATCCGGCCCGTGGAGTAGAAGAACCGGAAAAGGACAAAGTACTGCGTGGTTCCAAAGATGGTTTCATTGAAACTATTGTATTTAATACAGCGCTGATCCGCAGAAGAATACGCAGTACAGATCTCAGGATGGAGATATTAAGTGCAGGCAAGACCTCTAAAACAGATATTGTCCTGTGTTATATGGATTCCCGCGTTGATCAGGAATTTTTGAGTAAGATCAGAAACCGGATTCAGGATATCAAGGTGGATGCCCTTACAATGAATCAGGAAAGTCTGGCTGAATGCCTTTTTACTTCCAAATGGTATAATCCCTTTCCTAAATTCAAATATACAGAAAGACCGGATACGGCAACAGCACAGATATTAGAGGGTAACATTATCATTCTGGTAGACAATTCGCCTTCCGCTATGATCCTTCCTATCAGTATTCTGGATGCGGTAGAAGAAGCAGATGATTATTACTTTCCACCTGTGACGGGCACATATCTGAGGATTTCCAGATTTCTGATATTTATTATGACTTATCTGCTTACTCCGACTTTTTTACTGATGATGCAGAATCCTCAATGGATTCCGGAACCTTTTGCTTTTATCAAAGTAAGTGATACGATCAATGTCCCTCTGGTCTGGCAATTCCTGATTCTGGAGCTGGCAATTGACGGTCTGAAGCTTGCCGCGATCAATACGCCAAGCATGCTGTCAACACCTCTCAGTGTCATGGCAGCGCTGGTGCTGGGAGAATTTTCGGTAAAGAGTGGATGGTTCAACAGTGAAGTCATGCTATATATGGCATTCGTTGCCATAGCTAATTATACGCACCAAAGCTACGAGCTTGGATATGCAGTGAAGTTCTTTAGAATGATCAATCTGGTATTGACTGCAATCTTTAACCTGTGGGGATATATTGCCGGGCTGCTTTTCTTTATCTTTGCAATTGGCAAGAACAAAATGGTCTCAGGACAGAGTTATTTATATCCACTCATTCCTTTTAGCTTCAAGAAATTAGGAAAAGCCCTGATACGAGGACGATTACCGGACTCCCGGGAATAGTGTGAAAAAACCATATACGGTAGTTTTTTCACACGGCAAATTTGTGCCTGTGGCCCAAAGTTTGCAGGTTACGGAAAGGCATGGTTATCAGTATGAAAAGCGTTTTTCGTTACAAATATCCAGCGGGCAGATGAATTATCTGCCTGCTGGATTTGGTACTATGATTTTGGATTATCAAAAGCGGGGTTGAATGCGTAGAAGTTCTTGGAATCCAGATTATCCTGCACGATTCTCAGACTTTCGCCAAATCTTTGGAAATGAACAACTTCTCTGGCACGCAGGAATTTGATCGGTTCGACGACATCAGGATCTTTGACCAGTCTCAGGATGTTATCATATGTGGTGCGGGCTTTCTGTTCAGCTGCCATATCCTCAAACAGATCTGTAATAGGATCACCCTTGGACTGGAATGTGGTAGCGCTGAAAGGCGTACCGCTGGCTGCCTGTGGCCACAGGGCGAGGGTATGATCTACATAATAATCGCCGAAACCGGATTCTTTGATCTGCTCCGGTGTTAAATCTCTGGTTAATTGATGCACAATCGCACAAAT
>OKVF01000215.1_pt1 | contig 73144 bp, 72 predicted proteins | sample 1604831 | NCBI WGS metagenome assembly OKVF01 (sample SAMN01760980, study PRJEB22395) | human gut metagenome
GGTTTATATATTAGGTATGTCAAGACGGTCTAAAGTGACTGCTTACATTTCTTTTATTTTTCATTTAAAATACAAAAGTCTTACGCGAAGCAGGATTTGTATGTGTTTTTGTTATCCTGTTTGCTATCTACTTGAATAAGAGTGGCGTATTTTGCTTATACTATGTCAGTAGACCGGATATGGTGTCCGGCGTATGACAGGGTGATGTCGTGTTGATAGTTTATTTACAATAGAAACTGCCTGTATATTCACAAGAGAATAATACAGGCAGAGAAATCAAATAGTATGATTTGATTTATTTTTTAAGTTTTTCGATAATCATTTCTGCAACTTTCTTACCGCTCATGAGCATTCCTCCGAAGATAGGTCCCATGCGTGGAGTTCCGGATACAGCTGAAGCAGCCATACCACAAACGTACAGTCCCGGATAAATTTCCTTAGTGCCTTTTACAACTTCATCTTCGCCGGCTACTACATCAAGTGAACGTTCGCCAATGACAGCACCTGTTTCCGTATCCAGCTTGATGCCGTTTTTACGGGCTACAGTGCAGCACATTTCACTGTCGTGTCCGGTTCCGTCTACAACGCATTTGGCGAGAATATTCAACGGGTCTACATGTAATCCTTCACGGAGTACGGGAGTCCAGTTGACAACTACACCGCTGACTACATTATTCTTGAAAATCACGTCTTCAACAGAATAGCAGTTGAAGATGGTCGCACCAGCGTGTACGGCATGATAAAGCAATGAGGCTGTACTTTCTACAGAGTCCATTACGTACAGACCGTCTTCAAAAGGAGCATAGTTGATATCGAAATCGCGTACGATATCCATGGCTTCTTCCTGTACGACGATTTGGTTGAACATCATGGCGCCTCCCCACATACCACCGCCGGGAGACAGCTTACGGTCGAACTGGGCAACCTTCAGACCGGCCTTGGCCAGATAATAAGCAGCTACGATACCTGAAGGACCTCCACCTACGATGGCTACGTCAAGGTTGAGATTCTTCTGCATTTTCTCAAAGTAGGTACTGATAATACCTTGTGATACTTTTGTTTCGATCATTTTTGTTTGTTTTTTTAAAATATGATAGTTTGTCGTTGTTTAATGCTTGTCTTCTTCGTTCAGCCGTGCTTGTTCTTCCGGATCGTAATCACAGTTTCTCAAACGTTGGCTGATGCGCATGGCGCAGAAATTAGGTCCGCACATGGTGCAGTATTTACCGTTGAAATGGTTGCCTGCCTTATAATATTCCAATGCCCGGTCAGGATCCAGACTTAGATTGAACTGGTCCTTCCAGCGGAATTCATATCGGGCAAGGCTCAGGGCGTTGTCGCGGACGGTGGCTCCGGGATGTCCCTTGGCGATGTCTGCCGCATGTGCAGCGATCTTGTAAGTGATAACACCAGTTCGTACATCCTCCTTGTTGGGAAGTCCAAGATGTTCTTTCGGAGTGACATAGCAAAGCATGGCAGTTCCGTACCAGCCGATTTGTGCCGCACCGATAGCGCTGGTGATGTGGTCGTATCCGGGTGCAATGTCTGTTACAAGCGGCCCCAGTGTGTAGAATGGCGCCTCATGACATTTTTCGATTTGTCGGTCCATATTCTCCCGGATCTTTTGCATGGGGACGTGTCCCGGACCCTCGATGAAAGCCTGGACGTTTTTGGCCCATGCACGTTGTACTAATTCTCCCATGGTGTCGAGTTCGGCAAATTGGGCGCGGTCATTGGCATCATAGATAGCACCCGGACGCAATCCGTCACCAAGAGAAACAGCTACGTCATATTGTGCCAGTATGTCGCAGATATCATCAAAATGTTCATACAAGAAGCTTTCCTTCTGGTGATATGTGCACCATTGTGAGATGATGCTGCCACCGCGGCTGACCATACCGCAAAGTCTTTCGTTGGCATAATGAACGTTTTTAAGGCGGATACCGCAATGGATGGTGAAATAGTCTACACCTTGTTCGCACTGTTCAATCAGTGTATCACGGAACAGTTCCCACGTCAGGTCCTCTGCTTTTCCATTGACTTTTTCCATAGCCTGGTACATCGGTACAGTTCCTACGGGTACGGGACAGTTGCGGATGATCCATTCGCGTGTCTCATGGATGTTTTCTCCTGTTGACAGATCCATGAGTGTGTCACCGCCCCATTTGCAGCTCCATACGCATTTCTCCACTTCTTCCTCAATGCTTGAAGTGGTGGCGGAGTTACCGATGTTCGTATTGATTTTGACCAGGAAATTGCGGCCAATGATCATCGGTTCTGCTTCAGGATGATTGATGTTGGCAGGGAGAACAGCGCGTCCGGCTGCGATTTCGTCTCTGACGAATTCCGGTGTGATATGCGTGTCGATACCAAGCTCCTTGCAGTTCATGTTCTCGCGGATGGCTACATACTCCATTTCTGGCGTGATGATGCCCTGTTTGGCATAATACATCTGTGAGATCTGTTTGCCGGCTTTGGCCCGATATGGTAAGGCGATATGTTCGAAGCGCAGGTGGTCCAGATTCTTGTCGGCAAGTCTGGCTTTGCCGTATTCAGAGGTAAGGCTGCTGAGCTGTTCCACATCGCCACGTTTAAGGATCCATTTTTCGCGGAGTCTGGGGAGTCCCTGTTTGAGATCTATTTCAATGCTGGGGTCGCTGTACGGACCACTTGTGTCATAGACATATACCGATGCATTTTCGCGCATCACTTTTTCACCGTTTTCAATGGTAACGGTAGGAGTAAGGTTGATTTTGCGCATAGCTACGCGGATGTCCGGATAAAGATGACCATTGAGGTAAACTTTTTCTGAGTCCGGATAACTAATTCTGATTTTGTCTTCCATATATAATAATGTATAAACGTATTATTAGTGATGATATAAGAGTTAAACTAGCGTGAGCAATCTTTGCATTTCTGCTGTAGGCTCTTCAGCCCGGAGTATGGTTCCGCTAATAGCAATGCCACTGACGCCTGTATTCATAATGGCAGGAATATCTTCAGCAGTAATACCCCCGATGGCGATGACAGGCAACGACAGACCATTTTCATTCATTTGGCTGATAATTTGCCGATAACCTTCAAGGCCAAGAGTAGGAGAGAGCTTCTCCTTGGTTGTCGTGAATCTGAATGGTCCACATCCTATATAGTCAGCTCCTCTTCGTGCATGCATTACAATGTCTTCGTATGTGTTGGCTGTTCCGCCAATGATATATGAAGGGCCTAGGATTTTGCGTGCTTCATCAATAGGCATATCCTGTTTTCCCAAATGAACACCGTCTGCATGGAGTTCTTTCACGAGTTCAGTATGATCGTCGATAATAAAGGTTGCTCCGTATGTTTGACATAGTTTTCCTACTTCAGTGCCGATCTGCAGCCATTCTTCGGTTGTGGCATTTTTCATACGTAGCTGAATCCATTTGCATCCTCCTTCAAGAGCCATTCTGGCTGAGTCCAGATAAGAATATTGTGCAGTGAAATGCGTGATAAATTGTAATTTCTGCATATTCTGTATTTTTTAAAAAAAAGAGGGGCGAATGAAAGAATCCTGTCTGTGAGGTGATGTCGGATGAAACACAATCCCTTCGGCAGCATTATCTGCATCAGGTTCACAGGGTATAATCTCAGCCGTTTTCAAATGAAAAGGCACCCCTTTGCGCTGACAAAGTTAGCAATAATAATTAAATAACAATAGGAAAGAGGAAAAAATAAGTTGTGCTCGTCTTATGGCAATGGAGGAAGGATATTTATATATGTAGGAATAAACGGATGAAGAGATAGCAGGTAGAGAGAAAAAGGGAAACGGTCTCTGACATTATTCCTGACGGCCGTTCAGTGAGAAATATGAAGGGACAGAAAAGGCTAAACATAATAACTTATAGGAAGAAAGAGCAGGTAAAACCCTCCTTTTATTAATTTTGCATAAAAAAATCTCTTCCGTATGTCACAAATGAGCGTAAACTGCGTAATAAGGATAAAAACGTAGAACAAATTAAAATGCAGACTATGAAAATCAGAACATTTACATGGGCTATTGGTATGGCTACAATATGCCTCTTTTCATGCCATAGTGGAAGTCAGGGTGTGGCGATGACAGACCACGTGATGATCGGGGGTATGGCGAATGGTGGCGAAGTGGAGAAAACGCTTGAAGTGGTCAGATTCAGCGGGATAGAATCAAGACTGGCTGTAGATATTCACTACACTCAGGGGGCGGAATACAACGTAAAGGTACGTGCCAGTCAGGATGTAATGGATCGGGCCAGCATTTTCGTAAGCGGTTCTACTCTTATCCTGAAAATGAAAAAGGATGCGGAGGATGATGACCGGGACACTCGTGACAAGAAGCTCACCCTGTTTGTTACGGCCCCGAAAATCAATTCTCTGGAGAACAGCGGCAGCATGAAGTTCAAAACGATGCAGATGGGCAATGGCGGACTGCATATCGTAAACAAGGGTCAGCTTGATGTCTGCGTACAAAAGATTGTCGGTAAAAGCGGAAACGGATTGAGTATAGACAACATCGGCAGAATGACGGTTGAGGCGTCGGATGTGGATATGACACAGGTTTCGTTGGAGAACAAGGGAGTGCTGACCTTTACCCATAATGGCCTAAAGAGTGAAAAGATGACGATAGACAATTTCGGAAAGATAACATTCTCGGGCAAGGTGACCAGCCAAACGGCTGACCTTAATAATGCGGGAGTATGCCATGTGACCAGTGCATTCAATCTGACGGACAGTTATACGTTCAACAACAGCGGTCGATTTGACATGGTCGGCGATGTCAGTGGCAAAGAGGCTTGTCTGAAAAATCTGGGGGTGTGCCGGATGGAAAGCTCTTTTGACGTGACAGGTTCTTATTCTTACAGTAATTCGGGACGGTCGGAAGGTCACGGAGATGTAGTGGCGCGCACCATCAGTATATTCAATTCCGGTATTGACAAGAAGGAAGGAAAACTGAATGCAGATGGTCTGACTATGAAAATAAGCGGAAAGAGTCATTATGATATGGATTACGCAGGTGGCGATGTCACGCTGGACTGTAAGGGCATAGGACATTTCAATCTGGGGCTGGACTGCCGGAGCATCAAGGTGAATTCGAGCGGCCGGATCAACGTGACACTTTCCGGAACGGCCGATAATACATTGCTGGAGGGATCAGGCGTCTCGCATGTCAATACATCGAAATTGAATAAGTTCTGAATAGAGACGCCCGAAAATGGCAACAGACCATGCGGAACGTTTACCGTGAGTAAAACGGTATTGCATAAAATGAGAGAACAATACTGCACAAAGAATATCAATGACAACAGAAGAATTTGAATGCGAGGCCGGACAGTTGCGGCCCATGCTAGTGGCGGTGGCAGAACGCATGCTGGGTGACAACGGCATGGCGGAAGATGTTGCGCAAGAGACACTTGCCAAGCTGTGGGTCATGCGCGACGGACTGCAGGCACCTATGGCGGCTCTGGCGCGTGTTGTTGTCAGAAATTTGTGCGTGGACAGTATACGAAGACGGCGTGCGGTAACGGTCTCGTTATCTTCCGAACGGCAGAATGTGGAGGAGATGACAGCAGACAATGATCCGTTCGTTCGCGTGATGAAGGTTATCGACCGGCTGCCGGCGGCTCAGCAGATTGCATTGCGTTTGCATCATATTGATGGCATGACGACGGCTGACATCGCCAGACTGACCGGAGCAAGTGAGGCTGCCGTGCGCAAGACGCTTAGCAGGGCACGTATGGCTGTGAGAAAACATTATCTTGAGGATCTTGAAAATGAACAGTAGAAATACAAAAGAAGTAGAAAAACTTGTAGAGCGTTTTTTCGACGGCGAGACGACACTGGAAGAAGAAGCTCGGTTATACCGCCTGTTCAGGAGCAAACGGTTGCCGGAAAGTCTCGAACGGTTACGTCCTTTGATGGAAGCTTTCAGTTCAATGCGTATTGAAGAACCGCATCGGACTGCATCTGTCAGGCCGCTATGGCGCCTGCTGGCGGGTGCGGTGGCGGTGCTGGCTTTGGTGGCAGGCCTTTCTTTCTATTCAGACTATCGCGAGGACCGGTCGCTGGCACGTATTTATGGCGGTAGCTATGTGATACAGAACGGCCGGCGCATAGACGATCTCAGTGCCATACGTGACGATATTGAAAAAACTCTGGCTGATTCACGGTATATTGAAGAGCGGGCCGAATTCAGCGTGGTAGACCATGCGGAGCAGGATGTCCTCAATAACATCTCCGATCCCGATATACGCCATGAAGTGGAACAGATGTTGAACGAATAAAAACGCGAATATGAAAATACGTAAGACAATCATAACGGTGCTGATGCTGTTTGCGGCGATGGTGAATGCCACGGCGCAGAACAGCATTGATGAGATGATGGACAACTACTCCTCATGCGGTAACAGTAAATATACCTCGGCTGTGGAGCGCGATGCCAATACACATCAAATACTGAAAGTGGTGAAAGTACTGGAACTGACGTATTCCGGGATAGATGAATTTATCGCTGCATTCAGGCGTGAGTTTAAAGAGGGTAACTTTACGGAAAAACAAGACGCTAAAACCCTGACACTCATGATCGCTGTGAAAGGTGAGCGTCACAACCGCATATACATGATGCAGTGTACTGGTGCATATATGCCGGGTAAGCGTAACACAAAATATCAAAAGGCCAAGATTACGGTCATCATTAGATAAGGATCGCCATTTCGTGCTGTCTGATTGCATTCATCGGCAATCTGTATTTGTTTCAGGAACCTGCTTGCCATCCTTAGCCAGGAATAGAGGGGGGGATAAAAGCAGAAAAGTGTGCCAAAAGGCACACTTCCGTGTTTGTTTGTTTGAAAAAAGCTATAGAATGTGTTTGTTTATGCTTCAGCAGGAGTTTCAGTTGACTCTTCTGCAGCAGCATCAGCAGTTGCGGCAGCCTCAGCTTCTGCTTTTGCAGCAGCTTCAGCAGCTTTCTTGTCTGCTACTTTTTTTGCGATCTCTTCATTGATTTTCTTCTCAGCTTCTAAGCGAGCTTCAGTAGCGGCTTTCTTGTCGGCAGCTTTTTTAGCTTCGAAAGCATCGATACCTTTCTGTTTGTCACTCTTCCAAGCTTCGAATTTAGCCTGAGCAGTTGCTTCATCAAAAGCACCCTTCTTTACACCGCCGCGAAGATGTTTCATCAAATAAACACCTTCCTTTGAAAGGATGTTGCGTACAGTGTCGGTAGGCTGTGCACCAGTTTCTACCCAATAAAGAGCACGATCGAATTTCAAATCTACAGTGGCCGGATTGGTGTTCGGATTGTACGTACCAATTTTTTCTGTAAACTTACCATCACGTGGCGCTCTTACGTCTGCAATAACAATGCTGTAGAAGGCATAACCTTTACGGCCGTTGCGTTGCAATCTGATTTTTGTTGCCATAAATTTAATTAATTATAGGTTTGAAATATGCCGTCATCTCGTAACGGCGGCGCAAAATTACACTTTTTCTTTGAATTGACAAAGATAATAGCGCTTTTTCTTTTTAATTTTTTTCTGCAAGTAGAATACTGTCTTCTCTTATATAAAATAGGAGAAAGCGAATCTGGTTTGTCTTTGTAAAGAGTGGTATGGGAAATGTTATTCGGGTAGTAGAAATAGAACCGGTCTGAAGAGTTCGTTATACCTATTTAATATCTGTTTTTATGCTTCTGTTAAAAAAACAAAATCATTAGATTTTATATAAATAATTAGATACTGTGTACGTAAATAAATGCTACATTTGCATCAATTTGTAATACTGAGTTTGCAAAATGACGCAAATTATAACACATCGAGGTACTGTGAAAAGCATTGAGGGTAAGCATGTGCGTGTCCGCATACTACAAGCATCGGCATGTGCTACATGTGAAGCCAAAAAATTATGCAGTTCCTCAGAAAGTAAGGAAAAGTGGATAGATGTGGTGACCCCCGATGCCGCAGAATATAAAATAGATGAAGAGGTCATGTTGGTCGGTACGTGGCGCAGCAGTTTTTGGGCTGTTGTGTTAGCTTATGTCATACCATTGCTGGTATTGCTTACAGCTTTGTTTCTGTCGATTCATTTTACTCACAGCGAGCCGCTCTCAGCTCTTATGGCTTTGTTGTCCGTGATGGTTTATTATTTTGTATTGTTTTTGCTTAAATTCAAACTGTCGAGGAAATTTCTATTTTCAATCAAACATTTAAACTTATAATGGTATGTATGTAATTGTAATTGCAGTGATCATCTTGGGATTGGTGGGATTGATTTCCGCCATCGTATTGTATGTCGCTTCCAAGAAGTTTGCTGTTGAAGAAGATCCGCGTATAGCACAAGTAGCAGAGGTGTTACCTCAGGCCAACTGTGGCGGATGTGGTTATCCGGGTTGCTCGGGTTTTGCGGCTGCTTGTGTGAAAGCTGCAAAAGAAGGGTCGCTGGAAGGTAAGTTATGTCCAGTAGGAGGTCAGCCTGTTATGGAAAAAGTGGCCGGAATCCTGGGGATGAGTGTGACGGAATCGGCTCCTAAGGTTGCTGTAGTTCGTTGTAATGGTACTTGCGAGAATCGTCCGCGGGTAGTGGAATACAACGGAGTGCGTAGTTGCCGTGTACAGCTGTTGGCCGGAACAGGTGAGACTGCTTGTGCCTTTGGTTGTTTGGGTGGAGGCGATTGTGTGGCAGCCTGCCTGTTTGGTGCACTAAAGATTAATCCTGTAACCGGTATGCCGGAAGTGGATGAAGAATTGTGTACGGCTTGTGGTGCTTGTGCTAAGACTTGTCCGCGTAAGGTTATTGAATTACGCCCGAGAGGACCGAAGAACAGACGAATGGTAGTCATGTGTGTCAACCGTGATAAGGGTGCTGTTGCCAACAAAATTTGCAAGGCTTCTTGTATTGGTTGTGGCAAATGTGTGAAGGTTTGTCCGTTTGAGGCTATTACGCTGAATAATAATTTAGCTTATATTGATCCTGAAAAGTGCAAGCTTTGTCGCAAATGTGAGGAAGCTTGTCCGAAGGGAGCTATTCATGCTATCAATTTCCCTCCCCGTAAGCCAAAGACTGAAACAGTTCAACCGGGTTCAGCAGAAACTAATGTTAAGGAACAGGCTTCTGCACCATCGGCTAAAACGGTGGAATCTGCGCAGAATTAATTTTGAATCATTATAATAAAAATCAAATATTGTGAAAACGTTTAAGATTGGTGGAGTTCATCCATCTGAAAACAAACTGTCAGCCGAAAGTCCTATCCGTCCTGCCGGTATTCCTCAACAGGCTGTATTTTCCCTTTATCAGCATATAGGTGCACCTGCAAAGCCTGTTGTTCAGAAGGGAGATACTGTGAAAGTGGGTACGCTTTTGGCAGAAGCCGATGGTTTTGTTTCGGCTCCGATATATTCATCCGTGTCTGGCAAGGTGAACAAGATTGATGCGATAGTAGATGCCAGTGGTTATCGTCGTCCGGCTATTTTTGTGGACGTGGAAGGCGACGAATGGGAAGATACTATAGATCGCTCTGCGGATCTGGTCAGATTGACGGATCGTCCGGATCTGACTCCGGAACTGATTGTGGAAAAAATCAAGGCTGCCGGTATTGTCGGTATGGGTGGTGCAACGTTTCCCTGTCATGTCAAACTGACCCCTCCAAAAGGTCAGAAGGCTGAGTGTGTGATTATCAATGCAGTTGAGTGTGAACCTTATCTGACTGCAGACCATCGGCTTATGCTTGAGAAGGCAGACGAGATATTGGTTGGAACCTCATTGATAATGAAGGCGGTTGATGTACATAAAGGGTATATCGGAATAGAAAATAACAAGCCGGATGCCATTCGACTTATGACTGAAAAGGCAAAAGCATATCCTTTTATTGAAATAGTTCCCTTGCAGGTGAAATATCCACAAGGAGGTGAAAAACAATTGATTGCTGCAATAACAGGACGTGAGGTACCTGCACCGCCGGCATTGCCTATTAATGTAGGCGCTGTGGTGCAAAACGTGGGTACGACATACGCCATATATGAAGCGGTTATGAAAAACAAACCGTTGTTTGAGCGTGTGATTACGGTAACAGGCAAGAGCTTGAAACAACCTTCCAATTTCCTGGCACGTATCGGAACCCCTATGAAACAGCTTATTGAGGAGTGTGGCGGATTGCCTGAGGATACGGGTAAGGTAATAGGCGGTGGCCCGATGATGGGTAAGGCATTGATGAATCTGGACTTGCCGGTATGCAAAGGATCGTCAGGTCTGTTGGTTATGCCGGAAAAAGAATCACGTCGCCGTGCCATACAGCCTTGTATACGTTGTGCCAAGTGCGTGAGTGCCTGTCCGATGGGACTGGAGCCTTATTTACTGGCTACTGCTTCTGCTATGCGCAATTGGGAATTGGTTGAGGAAAATGACATTACCTCATGTATTGAATGTGGATCGTGTCAGTTTACTTGTCCGTCCAACCGTCCGATGTTGGATAATATCCGCTTGGGCAAGACGACAGTAATGGCACTTATCCGTGCACGTAACATTAAAAAATAAAGCAATCTATTATGGCAAAAAAATTAATCGTGTCACTGTCTCCTCATGTGCATAGCACGGACAGTGTACAAAGAAATATGTATGGGGTTTGCATTGCTCTGATACCGGCCTTGCTTACTTCACTGATTTTTTTCGGTTTGGGAGCGGTCATTGTGCTGGCTACTTCTGTCCTGGCCTGCGTTTTCTTTGAATGGGCCATTAATGCATATATCCTTAAGCGGGACAATCTGACCATTACTGATGGTTCGGCTATCCTGACAGGTCTTCTTCTTGGCTTTAATTTGCCTTCCAACTTGCCAATATGGATTATTCTGATAGGTGCATTGGTCGCTATCGGTATAGGCAAGATGACTTTTGGAGGCTTGGGTTGTAATCCGTTCAATCCGGCATTGGTTGGTCGTGTATTCCTGTTGGTGTCTTTTCCCGTACAAATGACAACATGGCCTGTGCCGGGAAATCTTACCGCCTATCTTGATGCTGAAACAGCTGCAACTCCTTTGTCTATTATGAAAGGTGCTATCAAGGCCGGTGATCCTTCTGTGCTTGAACAATTGCCCGATTCTCTCAGTCTGTTGATTGGTCAGACTGGTGGATGTTTGGGTGAGGTCAGTGCATTGGCTTTGCTGATCGGACTGATATATATGCTTGTACGCAGAATCATAACATGGCATATTCCGGTTTCTATTCTGGTGACTGTATTTGTATTGTCAGGACTGTTACATTTGTATAATCCTGTATATGCTTCGCCTTTTGTGGTTCTGATGACGGGTGGACTGATGTTGGGCGCCTGTTTCATGGCTACAGATTATGTGACATCACCTATGACAGCCAAGGGGCAAATCGTATATGGAGTGGCAATAGGATTCCTTACGGTAGTAATACGTACGTTTGGAGCCTATCCGGAAGGAATGTCATTTGCCATATTGATTATGAATGCTTTCACTCCGTTAATTAATACCTATTGTAAACCAAAACGATTCGGGGAGGTAATCAAGAAATGAAAAAGTTAGAATCTTCACTGGTTAATATGGTGGTCGTATTGACGGTCATCTCTGTGATTGCCGGAGGTTTGTTGGCCTATATCAACAAAGTGACGCAAGAACCTATTGCTGCGATAAATGAAAAGAATCTTCAGGATGGTATTAAAAAAGTGATCTTGGGTAGTGAGACAGGCGAACTGAATGTGGAACAGCCTGTCGAGACAGACGGTTTTGTGATCTACCAGACTGATAAGGGTACGGCCGTGAAAGCTGTAGAGAACGGTTTCGGAGGACCACTTGAGATCCTGGTCGGTTTTGACGAGGCAGGTAATATATTGGGTTATACCGTATTGTCTACAGTGGAAACTCCGGGACTTGGCGTAAAGGCCGATACGTGGTTCCAAAAAGGCCAGAAAGGTGATATTATTGGTAAGAACCCTGGTGAGAAGGAGCTTTCAGTATCCAAGGATGGTGGTGAAATTGATGCCATTACAGCTTCTACCATTACCAGTCGCGCGTTCCTTAATGCAGTTAACCATGCCTATAAAGCCTATAAAGGCCAGTCTACTGATGCCAATAGCGGAGCTACTGCTACGAACTGGAATGCAGAAGAAAGTGAAACAAATAATCAATAATAAGCAGAAAGGAGTTTAAGACTATGAATAATTTTAAAGTATTGATGAATGGAGTCATCAAGGAGAATCCGACGTTCGTGCTCCTTTTGGGAATGTGTCCGACATTGGGAACAACTTCTTCGGCTTTGAACGGTATGTCAATGGGATTGGCAACTACGTTTGTGCTGATCTGTTCCAACATGGTTATATCTCTTATTAAGAATCTTATTCCTGACATGGTGCGTATACCGGCGTTTATTGTGGTCATAGCGTCTTTTGTGACCGCCTTGCAAATGTGTATGCAAGCTTATGTGCCAGGCATATATGCTTCGCTGGGTTTGTTTATTCCGTTAATTGTGGTTAACTGTATCATCCTTGGACGTGCTGAGGCTTTTGCCAGCAAGCATGGTGTGATTCCGTCATTTTTTGATGGATTGGGAATGGGTATCGGTTTTACCTTGGCGCTGACTCTTTTGGGTGCTGTGCGTGAGTTGCTTGGAACGGGCAAGATTTTCGGATGGGCTATCTGGCCGGAAGATTATGGTATGCTGATGTTTGTTTTGGCTCCTGGTGCATTCATTGTTTTGGGATATTTGATTGCGATTGTGAATAAAATAAGAAAGGCATAAATAAAAAGTGATCACTATGGAGACTATATATCAATATCTAATTGTATTTATTACTGCTATATTCATTAACAATGTAGTATTGTCACAGATTTTGGGTATCTGTCCTTTTTTGGGCGTATCCAAGAAAATCAATACTGCATTGGGAATGTCGGCAGCCGTGGCTTTTGTCTTGGTTCTGGCCACTTTGGTAACTTATCTGTTACAATATTATGTACTTGATCCCAATGGCTTGGGTTATTTGCAGACTATTGCTTTTATCCTGGTTATAGCAGCGTTGGTGCAGATGGTTGAAATAATTCTGAAGAAAGTTTCTCCTTCGCTTTATCAGGCGTTGGGCGTCTTTCTTCCGTTGATTACGACAAACTGTGCCGTTCTTGGTGTGGCCATCTTGGTTATCCAGAAAGATTTTGATCTGATTATGGGTGTATGGTATGCACTAAGTACTGCATTAGGATTTGGTCTTGCCCTTGTAGTGTTTGCCGGTATACGTGAGCAATTGAGCATGATACCTGTTCCCAAAGGAGTACAGGGAATGAGTATTGCATTGATTACTGCAGGATTACTGGCCATGGCCTTTATGGGTTTCAGTGGCGTTGATAACGGACTGAAAGCTTTCCTGGGAATCTGATAATATTCAGATAACATATAGAGCAGAAATAGCCTGGAAAAAAAAACGGGCTGTTTCTGCTTTTTTGTTTGATTTTCTGATACAACCTATCTTAAATTTTATTATATTTGCTACATATAAGTGAATTTTGAAACTAACTAATATGAAAGAAACAATTTTAGTGACCGGCGGAACCGGATTTATTGGATCACACACTACAGTAGAGCTTCAGCAGGCAGGCTATGAAGTAGTTATTGTCGATAATCTTTCTAATTCTCAGGAAGATGTTCTTGATGGTATAGAGCAGATTACTGGTATTCGTCCGGCATTTGAAAAGGTCGATTTACGCGATTTTGATGCAACAGAAGAGGTATTTAAGAAATATCCTAAGATTAGCGGAATTATTCATTTTGCAGCAAGTAAGGCTGTAGGTGAGAGCGTACAGAAGCCCTTGTTATACTATCATAACAATATTGTTTCATTGATTAATCTGTTGAGCTTGATGCCTAAATATAATGTAAAAGGTATTATCTTCTCATCTTCATGTACGGTTTATGGTCAACCGGATGTGTTGCCGGCTACAGAGGAAACGCCGATCAAAAAGGCAGAAAGCCCTTACGGTAATACCAAGCAGATTAATGAAGAAATTATTGTGGATACAATAAAGAGCGGATCTCCGATCAAATCAATTATCTTGCGTTACTTTAATCCGATAGGCGCACATCCTACGGCATTGATTGGTGAAATGCCGAATGGCGTGCCGCAGAATCTGATTCCTTACCTGACGCAGACAGCGATGGGTATTCGTGAACAGTTGAGTGTTTTCGGTGACGACTATGATACGCCTGATGGCTCATGTATCCGTGACTATATTTATGTAGTTGATTTGGCTAAGGCTCATGTATGTGCCATGACTCGTATTATGGAAAATGAATCACAGGAGCCTGTTGAAGTATTCAATATTGGAACCGGTAAGGGTACATCTGTATTAGAGTTGATTCATGCTTTCGAAAATGCTACTGGCGTGAAGTTGAATTACAAGATTGTTGACCGTCGTGCCGGAGATATTGAAAAAGTATGGGGCAATGTAGACAAAGCCAATAAAGTTCTGGGATGGAAGGCTGAGACACCGCTCGAAGATGTTTTGGCTTCTGCTTGGAAATGGCAGTGCGCATTGCGTGAAAGAGGTATCATGTAATTAATTGTATATCGCTATATGCGTTTTCTGTGCCCCAGTTCAGAATCATTTTCATATGTGAATATTTAGAATGATTATGCCTGTATCTTTTACAAGCAGACTGAGTGGCATAGTAGTTTTGTCGTGTTTTATTTTGTGTTTGTGTTGTAGCTATCTTTCGGCGTGAGCCGAAAGATAGCTTTTTCTTAAGTAAGAAAGGAGTTTATGAATCAGGTTTATAATTTTATTGTCGGTATATTGTCAGTGTTTGGGATAGACGCGGATTCTCTTGTAGTTGGGACCGGACATCGGCTGTTTCTGCTTTTTCTGTCGTTGCTTTTTTCTTGGTTGGTCTATTGGGTAACGTATAGTTTTGTCCGTCCGTTGGTGAAGCGGCTTGTTTCGAAAACTCATGCACTTTGGGATGATTATCTCTTGAACGATACGGTATTGCACAGCTCGTGCAGGTTGATTCCACCGGTTATTATATTGATAGCATTTTCGTTTATTTATGCACACGGGCATGTAATTCCTGAAACAGAACGTGTAGCTGCGAATATCGTTGAACGTATCATTAAGGTTTACCTGGTTATAATGTTTATCCGTTGGGGATTTGGCTTCCTGAATGGAGTACGTCAGGTGGCAGAGCAACATGCCTCACAGCGAAGTTATCTGACAGGCCTGTTCCAATTGGTAAAAATCGCCATACTTTTTATCGGCACGATTATTATTATTGGAATTCTTATTGACCGGTCTCCTTTGGCGTTGATTGCCGGATTAGGTGCATTGGCAACGGTGCTGATGTTGATATTCAAGGATCCCATACTTGGAATGGTTTCAGGGGTACAGCTTTCTGCAAATGATATGTTGCGTAAGGGTGACTGGATCACGATGAATAGCAGTGGGGCTAATGGTATAGTGGAAGAAGTGACGCTGACTACGGTTAAGGTACGAAACTTCGATAATACGATTACTACTATTCCGCCCTATACATTGGTAAGCCAGTCTTTTCAAAACTGGCGGGCGATGCAGCAGAGTGGGGGAAGAAGGGTCAAGCGGGCCATTTATATTGATATGCAGTCTGTGCGGCTTTGTACGGAAGAAGAAAGGCAACAGTATGAAGAGAAAGGGTGGATTGACGTTTACGTAGATTCCTCCCAACTGGTTAATCTGACTGTATTTCGAAATGTGGTAGAAAAGTATTTGCGTTCTCTTACTCAGATTAATCAGAATCTACGCCTGATGGTCAGACAATTGGAACCTACCCCGCAGGGACTGCCTTTGGAGCTTTACTTTTATCTTTATGAGAAAGAATGGACTGCTTATGAGCATCAGGTCAGTGATATAATGGCACAGGTGCTGGTATGGCTTCCACAGTTCGGATTGCAGTCTTACCAAATGCCTGCGGGGACAGATTTCAATAAAAAGTCAGACGGTTACTTGTCAGACGGCTTATAGCCAGATGAGTGTCTTAATGGACGTAAGGATTATATTGTTTTTCAAAACCTATTTGAGTGCGGATACCGTGTCCGGTATAGACATTGACTTCATCCGGAAGTGAAAACAGCTTATCCTTGATGCTGCGACTCAGATCTTCAAAACTTCCGCCTGCAATATCGGTGCGTCCGATGCTCGCGTAGAACAGTGTGTCGCCTGCAAAGAGTACCTTCTCTGATTCACAATAGAAGCAAATACTGCCAGGTGAATGTCCCGGAGTAGAGATGACTTTCAGGGAATGAGTGCCGAACTGTATTTCATCGCCATCCTGAAGAAATGCCGCTGGTTCCGGAAGCTGGTCTGTTGTCATATAATGGCGTAGAGGACCAAAGAGATCTGCTCCCATTCCGTGATAGATATCCATGTCTGCTGCGTTAAACTCAGGTCCCAGACCGTAAGTTTCTTTGATGAAAGCTGCACCGAAGCAGTGGTCGTAGTGCATGTGGGTACATAAGTGATGGCGAAGTTTCAGTTGGTTGGCATTGATCAGATCTGTCAGCTTCTGACGGTCTGACGGTTGTAGTGCCCCGCAATCGATGACTACGGCTTCCTTGCTCTCGTCGAATACCACATAACAGTTTTCTTCGAGCATGTTCATTTGTATGGTTTGAATCTTAAGCATAGTTGTCTGTTTTTAGAGTGATACATAAACCAGTTTCTTGGTCTTGAAGAATTCTTCTTTATAAAAATCGTCAAGTGAGGTAATCATTGCATGATGACGGAAAGGCTGGATTTCATTTTCCAGTTCACCACCCTTAAGGCAAAGCAGTCCGTTAGGCAAAGCATTGTGATTTTCTTTTTTGATATTTTTGCGTATGATTTTCACAAGATCGGCAAGAGGCATGACGGCGCGGCTTACAACAAAGTCAAACAGGGCTTTTTCCTCTTCTGCGCGGCAGTGACGGAAAGAGACATTGGACAGTCCTATTTCTTTGGCCACTTCGGTGCATACCTTGATTTTCTTTCCTATACTGTCGACAAGATGAAAGTGACACTCAGGGAAAAGGATGGCCAAGGGAATTCCAGGGAATCCGCCTCCTGTCCCTAAATCCATGATCTCAGTGCCGGGTTTGAAACGTATGGCTTTGGCTATGCTCATGGAATGCAGGACATGATGTTCATACAGATTGTCAATGTCTTTTCGTGAGATAACATTGATTTTGGAATTCCAGTCATGATAGAGGCTGTCCAGTTGTGATAGTTGTTCTATCTGTATGGGAGTCAGTTCTGGAAAGTAATGACGAATTTGTTCCATATATGCTAATTTTTTGTTGTTAAAAGCGAAGAAAGTTGTTTGTATGACAGTCGGATACGAATGGGGCCGATGTCGTATGGAGCTATTTCATATACATTGTATAGAAATTCCATACTGTCTTTTCCTAATTTGAAATTTGAAGTTATATAGAAATCGGTAGTATTTAAAATACCTTTTTCTGATAGTTCTTTTACGTCTTTACTGTTAAACTGCCGCACCAGTTCGTCTTGCAATAATCTGGTCAGTTCGGACTGGTAATTGGGCGTGAAGATATTGTTGAGCAGAATCTTTTCGCCGTTTTCCGGGTTGAAGTTCAAGTAAAAGGTCTGGTTATATTCGTGTGCCCCTCCTTCGTAGCGGGATGTATGTATTTCATAACTGATGCAGTCTTGAAAACCTGTGGAATGACTTGTCTTGATATTGAAACGGTAATTATACCAGTTGGCATTCATGCCGTTTTGGATGTCAGCCTGATATAGGTCAAAAAGTTTTTCCTTGTATTCACGTGTTTGTGCACGATAGAAAGAATCGATAGCAGTCGTTATTGATGAAAGATTGTAATTGAATGTTTGTTGTATGATTTCGCTGTTGATTCTTCGGGCTGTCATTTCGGGTGCAGTCATTTCATCCATCATTACGGTAATATGGTAAGCAGGTTCTTTCCCTGAATCCAGCGGGATATTTTTTTCCAGTGTTAATGTTTTGAAATGGCATTGCTCAGCTTTACTTTGCTTTTGGCAGGAAGTGAGAAGAAGAACAGCAACAGCCATGATACCGAATGGCAGAAATTTTACTTTCATTTTTACTTTGTTTTTAACTACAAATGTACTATAAAAAAGTGATATTCCGAAAAAATAAGATCAGGTAAATAGATGGGGCTTTATTGCATAATAGCCAGTTTTGTTCTTTGTGTGCGAAGCGGAAATCGATGAGTGGTATGGCAGGTATGCTTCTTTTCGATGGTCCGATGAAACAGTTTGTGATAAAGAACCGGTCAAATAAGATGATTTTCTTTTTCAATTCCAGAGATTATCATTATCTTTGTCATGAAATAAACGGATAATAATCAATAACAGATAAATCAATATTATGCTTTCAGTAGAAGAATTGAATGACAGACTGATAGACTTGGCTTTTGCTGAGGATATCGGTGATGGAGATCATACGACACTGTGTTGTATTCCGGCTGATGCCATGGGTAAATCAAAATTGCTGATCAAGGAAGAAGGTGTCTTGGCCGGAATAGAAGTAGCCAAAGAAGTGTTCCATCGTTTTGATCCTACCATGCAGGTGGAAGTCTTTATACAGGATGGAGCCCATGTTAAGCCGGGTGATGTGGCGATGGTGGTTACAGGAAAGATACAGAGTCTTTTGCAGACCGAACGTCTGATGTTGAACATCATGCAGCGCATGAGTGGTATCGCAACGATGACCAGTAAATATGTAGAACGCCTTAAAGGCACAAAGACCAGGGTGTTGGATACGAGAAAGACAACGCCGGGCATGCGTATGCTGGAGAAGGCTGCCGTAAAGATCGGAGGAGGCGTTAATCACAGAATAGGTCTTTTTGATATGATTTTGTTGAAAGACAACCATGTGGATTTTGCCGGAGGTATCGCCAATGCCATTAATCGTTGTCATGAATACTTAAAGGCTAAAGGCAAGGATCTGAAAATAGAAATCGAAGTGCGCAATTTTGATGAATTGCAGCAAGTGTTGGAAATTGGTGGTGTTGATCGGATTATGCTGGATAACTTTACACCGGCCGATACCAAGAAAGCGGTTGAAATGATCGGTGGCCGTTTTGAAACTGAATCCAGTGGCGGTATTACTTTTGATACCTTGCGGGATTATGCAGAGTGTGGCGTGGATTATATTTCCGTTGGTGCCCTCACTCATTCGGTGAAAGGTCTTGATATGAGTTTCAAGGCTTGTTGATTGTTTTATTTTTGAGAACTGTCTGATATCGATTGCCGGTTCTGCTTTACTGTTCCGTAATGAATGGCAAGGCAGGGCAGGTGATCTTTTTTTATTAATTAAAATGAATGGAATGAAGCATTTGAAGTGGTATATTCTGCTGGCGGGATGTCTTTATTCAGGAGCAAGTCTGTTTGCACAGGGATCATCATGGCATTCACCGGTAGAGATTCCGTGTCTGCTCTCCGGCAGTTTCGGAGAGCCGCGTCCCAATCATTTCCATTGTGGAATTGATGTCAAGACTCAGGGAGTGGAGAATAAAAAGATATTGGCAGTTGGGGATGGTTATGTATCCCGTATGACGGTAGGGAAAAACGGGTTCGGCAATGCCCTTTACGTGACGCATCCCAATGGTTTGGTTTCTGTCTATTGCCATCTGAATGATTTCGTTCCGGCTCTTCATCAGTTACTGAGGCAGCAGCAGTATAAGGAACAGAATGATGAAGTGGACGTTCGGCTTCAGCCGGGTGTTTTTCCAGTTAAGGCAGGTATGTGGATTGCTTATAGTGGAAATACAGGTGCTTCTTTAGCCCCGCATCTTCATTTGGAGTTCCAGAAACCGCTGGATGGTGACATGTTCGACCTTGTAGATCCGTTACCTTATTTTACTCATTTGATAAAAGATAATATGTCCCCCAAGATACATGGCATAAAACTTTATGCTTCATCAGGTAAGGGTGTTATAGACGGAGGCAGAAAAACTGTCAGTTTTTCTCCCGGAAAGGATGGCCGTGTTGTCTGTAATGCGTGGGGACGAATAGGGGCAGCCGTTTGGGCGGATGATTATATGAATGGAACCGGTAATAAGTTCGGTATTTATCGTATCACATTGAATGTTGATGGCCGTACCGTGTTTAAAAGTGAATTGGACCGGTTCCGTTTTGATGAGAATCCCATGGTTAATGCGTGGGGAGATTATGCCCATTTCCGAAAGACCAGACACTGGTATCTGAAATCTTTTCTTGAACCTGGAAATAAACTGGATTTTATTACGGTTGATTCCAATCAGGGCTGGGTTGATGTCAATGAGGAACGTTTATACCATTTTGAATATATCCTTGAAGACTTGAAAGGAAACAGAACGGTAGCACGGTTTGCGGTTTTGGGTAAGCAGGATGAAATGGCTTTGAGAAAGGAAGAAGAAAAGGAAAGAGCTCGTCGAAATTCACCGGGTTTTCTTGTGGCTAATCAGACTCATGTAGTCCAGCGTCCTGGCATGGAATTGCGTATACCGAACGGGGCTTTGGCTAATGACGAACGGCTGGAGATAGAAATGACAGCCAAACCGGATTGTGTGTCGAATACGTACCGGTTCAGTGACGACGAAATACCTTTGCTTAAGCGGGCTACTTTGATGATCTCGCCTAAAAAGGCGACTGGTGATCTTTCCAAATACTATATAGCTTCTTCTAAAGGCTATGTAGGCAATCAGTGTGATGACGGATGGTTGGTAGCACAGATCAGAGATCTAACCGAAACGTATGAAATCATGCAGGATACGGTGCCCCCTGTTATAAAGCCGGTAGGATCATGGATAGGACGTAACGCTACCATACTGAAGGTGAAGGTTACAGACAAACATACCGGGGTAAAACGTTTTAAGGCCAATGTGGATGGTGCTTTTATCTTGTTTGTAAGAGATGATAATGTATGGACTTGCAGACTGAAAGAATCGCCTTTAAAGAAGGAAGGGAAAATGCGGGCTCTGACAATTGAGGTCGAAGACCGTTGTGGAAACAAGGAAGTGTACAGACAAAAATTTATTTATTAATGATAAAAACAAATATAATGAGAATTAAATTGATAGCGGTATTGGCTGCTCTGGTGTTTACGGTTGACAGAAGCGAGGCTTGTACCAATTTGATTGTAGGAAAGAAAGCGTCTGCTGACGGCTCGGTTATTGTGTCATACAGTGCTGATGATTTCGGAAGTTTTGGTTATCTGGCCCATTATCCTGCTGCTTGTCATGCAAAGGGGCAGACCCGATCTGTCTATAGTTGGGAAACCAATAATTATTTGGGTGAGATAGAAGAAGCTAAGGAAACATATAATGTGGTCGGCAACATGAATGAATTTCAGGTTACGATTACCGAAACGACATTCGGCGGCCGGTCGGAGCTGGCGGATTCTACGGGATTGCTGGATTATGGTAGCCTGATCTATATAGCATTGCAACGTTCTCGTTCTGCCAGAGAGGCCATAGATGTAATGACCGGTCTCGTTGAAAAATATGGTTATTGCAGTGAAGGCGAAAGTTTTACTGTTGCAGATAAGAATGAAGCCTGGATAATGGAGCTTATCGGTAAGGGACCCGGACGCAAGGGAGCAGTCTGGGTGGCTGTCCGGGTACCGGACGACTGTATCAGTGCGCATGCCAATCATAGCCGTATCCGGAAATTTCCTTTAAATGACAAGGCCAACTGTATTTATTCAAAGGATGTGATCAGTCTGGCTCGTGAAAAGGGATATTTTAATGGAAAGGATGAAGATTTTTCGTTTAGCGAAGCTTATGCTCCGGCCGATTTTGGCGCACTGCGTTTTTGTGAAGCCAGAGTCTGGAGCTATTTCAACAAGTTTGTTGACGGAATGGACCGGTATTTGCCTTATGCTTCCGGAGAAGATGTGAAGGCAGAACCGATGCCTTTATTCGTGAAGCCCAAGCAGAAGATTTCCGTACAGGATATAAAGGATATGATGCGTGATCATTATGAGGGAACACCTTTTGATATGACAAAAGATTTGGGCATGGGACCTTATGAAGCTCCATACAGGCCGACGCCTCTTACGTTTAAGGTCGGAGAGAAAGAATATTTCAATGAGCGTCCTATATCTACTCAGCAGTCTGCCTTTGTGATGGTGGCACAGATGCGAAACTGGCTGCCTGATTATGTTGGCGGTGTGCTTTGGTTCGGATGCGATGACGCTAACATGGTAGCATTTACTCCGGTATATTGTTGTACGGTAGATGTTCCAGATTGTTATTCCGACAGGGTCGCCAATGCGTTGAATTTTTCGTTCAAGAGTGCATTTTGGGTATGTAATTGGGTCAGCACAATGGTTTATCCCCGTTATTGCCAACTTTTCGGTGATTTGAAAAAGGTTCGTGACCGTTTGGAATCCGATTATAATAGTTTGCAGGAGAAAACAGAAAAAGAGGCCATCAATTTGTCGGAAAAAGAAGGCGAGTTGAAGGCTAAAGCCTATCTTTCAGCTTATTCCTGTCGTGCAGCGGAAAACATGCTTAATCAGTGGATGGATTTGGGACAATATCTGATGGTAAAATATAACGACGGAATTGTACGACCTGAGAAGGATGGCCGTTTTGAACGCACACCAGGTGGATACGGCGTACCGGTCAATCGTCCCGGATATCCGGAGCGTTACCGTAAACAGATTGTTAAGGAAACTCAAACAAAGTATGAAATGAAATAAATAGGATAAAATTCTTAAAATCATCATTCATTCATTAGGTTTTATGAGGCGAAATAATTAATTTTGCTGCTTAGAGAAAGAAAATCGAAATTCACTAAACATAATTTGAAATATGGATAATGAACTGATCAAGTCCTGTGAAGCAAAGGCACAGGCATGGATAAATTCTTCAGTATATGATGCCGACACCCAGGCTCAGGTCAAGAAAATGCTGGATAATCCTGATAAGACGGATTTGATAGAAAGTTTCTATCAGAATCTCGAGTTTGGTACAGGAGGTTTGCGTGGCATTATGGGTGTAGGTACAAATCGCATGAATATATATACGGTAGGTGCTGCTACACAGGGACTGTCAAACTATCTGAATAAGAATTTCAGTAATCTGGATCAGATTTCTGTGGTTGTAGGTCATGATTGTCGTAACAACAGCCGTCTTTTCGCAGAAGTTTCTGCCAATATTTTCGCTGCTAACGGCATTAAGGTCTATTTGTTCGAGGATATGCGTCCTACTCCTGAGATGTCATTCGCCATCCGTCATTTGGGATGCCAGAGCGGTATTATTCTGACTGCTTCTCATAACCCGAAAGAATATAACGGTTACAAGGCATATTGGGATGACGGTGCACAGGTATTGGCTCCTCATGATAAGGGCATCATAGAGGAAGTCAATAAAGTGGGAGCGGAAGATATCAAAGGCCTGAATACAGTGCTGGATTCAGCTAATCCGCTGATTGAAATAATCGGTAAGGAGATAGACCAGGTTTATCTTGAAAAGATCAAAACCATTTCTATTGATCCGGAGGTGATCCAGCGTCAGAAGGACATGAAGATCGTTTATACGCCTATACATGGTACCGGAATGATGCTTATTCCCCAGTCTCTGAAGTTGTGGGGCTTTGAGAATGTGCATACCGTTCCGGAGCAGATGATAAAGGATGGTAACTTCCCGACAGTACAGTCACCTAACCCTGAAAATGCAGAAGCTTTGTCAATGGCTATTGCGTTGGCGAAGAAAATCGATGCCGATATCGTCATGGCTTCCGATCCTGATGCAGACCGTGTAGGAATGGCTTGCAAGAACAGTGAAGGCGAATGGGTATTGGTTAATGGAAACCAGACTTGTATGATTTTCCTTTATTACATCATCAAGAACCGTATTGCCATGGGTAAGATGAAAGGAAATGAATTTATTGTCAAGACTATCGTAACAACAGAACTTATCAAAGCCATTGCAGATAAGAACAACGTTGAAATGTACGATTGCTATACAGGCTTTAAGTGGATTGCCCGTCAGATCCGTCTTAATGAAGGTGTAAAGCAGTACATTGGCGGCGGTGAGGAATCTTATGGTTTCCTGGCTCAGGATTTTGTTCGTGACAAGGATGCTGTTTCGGCTTGTTCACTGTTGGCTGAAATTTGTGCATGGGCCAAGGATCAGGGCAAAACTTTGTTTGACGTATTGATGGATATTTATGTAGAATACGGTTTCTCATTGAATCATACCATTAATGTTGTTAAGCCGGGTAAGTCTGGTGCAGACGAGATCAAACAAATGATGACGGATTTCCGTACCAATGCACCGAAAGAACTGGCCGGATCTCCTGTTATATTGACAAAGGATTATCAGACGCTGAAAGCAACGGATGCCAATGGTGAAGTTGTCGCAATAGACCAGCCGGAACCTTCTAATGTACTTCAGTGGTATACAGCTGACGGTACAAAGGTGAGTGTACGTCCTTCCGGTACTGAACCTAAAATCAAGTTCTATATCGAAGTTTTGGGTGAAATGAAGTGTGCCGGTTGCTACAAGAAGGCAGAAGAAGCTGCTATGCAGAAAGTGGAAGCCGTAAAGCAGTCTTTGGGCTTGTAATCACAAGCATATAGTGAATAAAAAGTTGTTGCTGAGAGATTATGATCTCTGTCAGGTAACAATAATGATATAAAATTAAGGCCAGCATGTGTCGTAAAGGTGCATGCGGGCCTTGTTTTATAGTAGTAAATTCCGTTATTGTATACATCATAAAATAGAATATGAGAGAAAATGTGATGCCGGATGAGCCGGCTTACTGGTTTGTCTTCTGTAAGGACGAACTTTTGCTGGAGAAGAACGAAAAAGGAGAACCAGGTCGGATTCCGTTTGGCGTATTGCCACCAGTAGCTCTTTCAGATTGGCATACCGTTCACCGCATTACGCCGATGCCGGATCAGCATCCTTGCAGGGCGGTTTCTTTGGACAGGCCTGTCATCGAAAATGAGCGTTATGTCATGGTCGGTCTTCGTGCTTCATTCGATATCTTGGATCATGCCTTGTACAGAAAGGCCGGTAAGGCTGCTGAGATCTTATATTGGGATCAGAATACCCGTTTTTGTGGAGTTTGTGGTGCACCGATGCGTCTGCATACTGACATTAGCAAAAGGTGTACAAATTGTGGTAAGGAGGTTTGGCCTCAGTTGTCTACGGCAATTATTGTACTGATCCGTCGGCAGGATGACAAAATACTGTTGGTGCATGCTCATAATCTCAGAGGCAGTTATTATGGACTGGTAGCAGGATTTGTGGAAACAGGCGAGACTTTGGAAGAGTGTGTCCGACGTGAAGTGAGGGAGGAGACAGGACTTGAGATCGATCATATCCGTTATTTTGGAAGTCAGCCCTGGCCGTATCCTTGTGGACTGATGGTAGGATTCTTTGCCGATTACGTATCAGGCGATTTACATCTGCAGCGCAGCGAGTTGGCTTATGGCGGATGGTTTGGCAGAGATGAACTGCCTCCGATTCCCGGAAAACTTTCCATGGCTCGCATGTTGATAGATCATTGGCTTGAAGATGCTGATAAACAGTAGCTTTATATGCAGTCTGATAAAATAAGGGATAGGCAAGTTTTCTTTTTCAATTATTTTTTTGATAAAAAGTATCTTGAAATTTTGCATATTCAGAAAAAAGTTGTACCTTTGCATCGCTTTAGAAAAATAAAGCCTTCTTCTCGAGAAGCCTTGGAAAGGTGGTAGAGTGGTCGATTACAGCGGTCTTGAAAACCGCCGTGCTGAGAGGCACCGGGGGTTCGAATCCCTCCCTTTCCGCAGAATAAAAATGACATGAAATTTTTTCATGTCATTTTTTTTATAAATACCAATTTACAGATAGGGCAGGGGCTTGATCATTTGGTTTTATGTGTATCAGTCTCTTTTTTCAAAGCTTCCTTGAGTGCAATGAGAGCGAACAGATGCGCAGAGGTCATATTAGGGTAGCGTTTTTTGTTTTTTTCGAGTTCCTCATTAAGCTGTTTGACAATCTGGCGATATTCGGTTTCGTTTTTTTCCGTGACTCTCAATGTAAATGTAAATTCGCCCAGTAATACATTGATGAGATAACGCTCTGGTTTGGCGATCAGTATGTCACTTTCGTCATCACTGTTACCTTCTTCTTTTGTCAGTTTATCCATGAAGCGTATAAACCAAAGATATATTTTTTTAAAGAATGATATTTTCATTGTTTTATACCGTTTTGATTATACAGATAATTGATGATACTTTGCCAGTTCGGGAATTGCTGACTACCAAACTGAATCCATTCTCCTTCAAACTCACTCGCTCCATTTTTGCCTCTGTCATCGATCAGATACTCTCCTTTACAAAGGTTCTTGCAATGCGTGATGATTAGCCGTTTATGGAAAATGTTATCCAAGTGAGTAGTGACCCATTTCAGTTTGTCAGACCATGCGGACGGATTGTTCCATGGAGCAGTAGACAGGATATACAGGTCAAAATGCTTGTGGAGTTCATGCATGGCCTCAATGGCTCCCGGCATAGGTTTCATTTGGGCAAAGATGCCTGGAACTTCATCCAGACGGTTTTCGAATGCAGATCTGGTCGCATCATCCAGCTGGTCAATTCCCGATTGAAAATCTACCAGTACATTGTCCATGTCCACGTAGATCCGTTTTTGAGGGAAAGAAAACTGTTTGTCACGTTTGTCATAGGTATCCCGGATTTCAGTGAGAATATCGCAGAATTCTTTTGGAGTCAGTATGGTTCTGTAACTGTCAGGATTTCCGGAAGTGTGAACCAGGGTTATGCCGCGGGTTGCCATTAAAGCTGCGCGGAAACGCTCGTTCTGATCGAACATGGCCTGATAAGCCCGTTTGATCAGAGTTTGATAATTTTTGCTCTGTCGGTCTATAGCCTGACCTTTCCACCATACGGTCTGATCGGTTTGCCAGGAGGTGACACTCTGTTTCCTGGCGTTTCCTCCTTTCATACTGCAGATCTGGCGTTGTTTATCCGGATCCGGACGTTTCATGGACTGCAGAAATCCCTCCATGCTACCGCACAACATGCCGTCTATTTTGAAACTGTTGCTGCACAGATTGCTCAACACGTTGGATGGATAAAGTCCGTTGGAACGGATATCCAGTGTATTGGATTCCCGGTCATAAAAATCCTTTAAATCATGACCGTTTCTTGTCGTTGCAAATTCATTTTCCATATAGAAATGAGGTTGTTTTTATTTTCTGTAAATGATGAGGTGTATCATTCTATTTTAGCGAGTATGGCCGTATAGTTGTCATCTCCTTGTCTGTCGCATAGCCAGTCGATGACATCCAGAATCTCGTCCGGTTCTTTGTCTTCCTCCATGGTGACAGTCTTGAGAATTTCCGGGGCTATACACTTATATACTCCGTCAGAACAAATCAGAATACGGTCACCTGGCATGATCTCAAAATGGACTATGTCCGGTTCGGCCTGTTCCGGATGGTAGGAGAAGAAGCATTTTTCCACAACTTCCCATCCAAAGTCGAGCCGGACGTGGTCTTTGGTTTGGTAGACCACATGATCCTTGTTCGTATTGGTAATGTCGTCATAGTCGTAATATCCTTTTCTGAACACGTAACATCTGCTGTCGCCAATGTGGGCAATCGTTACTTTGTTGTTCTCAATGCTGGCCATGACCATAGTGGTGCCCATCTGGCAGGATCTGAGAAGGTCTGAACGTTCGTCAATGGCTTTTGAGGCTTTCAGGCAGGCTTCTTTTATTTTGGATTCCTCGTCAGGCCGGTCGGCTGATGCGTTCCAGAAGTTGCTTATTGTATCCACGACGGTTTGGCTGGCCACTTCTCCCATGGCGTGTCCACCCATGCCGTCGCAAATGATACCGCTCCAGCGCGATTTCTCCGGCATTTCTATTATTTTGTAAGCGTCTTCATTGTTTTGCCGTTTTCCGGTTTTACTGATTGTTGCGTATTTGATGTTCATGGTTTTGATAAATTAAGAGTGTATACCTGTCTGTGATATATATTTAAATATAAGAGAGGAAACTAAGTGCGTTTTTCTATCATTGCGTAGCAAATAATATTCTCAGCAAGTGATTTTGATCGGTATTTTTTTAGAATAAAGTTATGTGGTTATGTGTGAAATATTGAAAGTGCCGTTTGGCAGACTGTTCAATACTGAGAGCAAGTAAAGTTATGAAAAAATAATGAGAAATAAAAATAAAACAAATATATTCTTATTCCGAATAAGAATATATAGTAGTCTGATCCTGATATTGCTATTTCCAATAATGCTATATTGATGAACGTCTTGGAAAATGATAAAAATGTATTCGTCTTTTCTTCAGATCAAAAAGTTTTTTGCATAACAAGTAAAAATAAGCCTGATTTTTTTGTTTGTTTAAAAGTAAAATGATAATTTTGTCTATTGACAATTAAATGGATCTTATGTAGAGTCATATTGAGTCCAGTTACGGTCGGTTATATGCAGGTGATAGTGATAAGGACTATAAGTCTGCATTTGATGTGGCTGTCAATTAATGATAATGTGGTTGTCCGGTTAATTCCTGCAGATGTTTTGCTCGGAAATGCAGTCGACAAACAGAAAGCATTGATCATTATATTAAATAAATTGTTTATCAGTGATAGATTCGTGAATCCTTGTCCTTCTATTCTATAAACGCATTTAAAAAAAGAAAAGACAGGGATGTTCACTTAAAAGAGAATAAAATTTAAGACAGGACAAGCGGTACTTACTTCTTGTTTATCCTACTTCATGGGCTAGTACCGCAATTTCCTGTTTATATCAAACAAAGATTAAGACCGGTTGGCGTTGACAGTTTGTCTTTACCGTTTAATCGGTTTTAATCATAATAGCCAGTCACGAAGAATATGGAAAAGGAAATCAATGAAGCAATGAACAAGGTAGCCCTACGTTACGGAGGAATCTATCTGGATGTCGACAAGCATAATCAGGATGTACGGCTTTACAAACCTTTCGTTTCTCTTGTTTTTATGATGAAGAATTTGGCTGAGTGTGGTTATACGCTCAGTGAGGAACTGTTGCACGCCTTGGCTTTACAGCCGGATTCTGTTTTAAAGTCAATAACAGAGACCGTTTTAAATACGATGGGAGAACATCGTAATTGGACTCCGCTGGTGAAGGGCTGGAATGTACCTACCAATGAAACCCTTTTGGATCGTGCTGTGGCGTATTTCTTTACGATGTTTAATCAGACAGAAGGTGGAACCACGCTTCCTTGCGGGCATATTATACCTGATGGTACATTTCATATAGAACGTTATAACGGTTGTCCGCTATGCGGTACTCCGTTCGTATACAGTGAACTGATATATAAAGGGCATGGGAGCAAACTCAAGGAACTGGATCTTTTTACCCGGAAAGATATGGAAGATGTGTTCCGTAAGTTGTTGGAATCCCCGGTTCCTCTTGATGCGACAGAACTTGATTCCTTGAAGCTGTTGATTGGCTGTATGGAAATCCCTGAGGGAGTAGATATCAAGGTAAAAGAAAGCTGTATGGTTGTTGTATCAGCATTACTCAGTCAAGGGCGTGAGGATGAAGCGGCTGCTTTTCTAAAAACGCCCCGTGACATACTTCGTTTTTTATGGTATCAGCATACAGGTAAAACCATCATTATCAGGCCTAAAACATTGGTATCAGTTTATGGAAAATGGAATAATAATATTTTAGATCGTCATGCAGATGCAAAAGATCAGCTTTCCAGAAAATCACTGAGACTCAAATACCATCGTAATGAGTGTCGTAGGATTGCCGGATGGCTGAATGCCCTGCCTATGGATCCGGTTCAAATGGCTGAGAACATGCATCCTCACCGTGGCATGTGGGTGAGATTCATTCGTGCTTTACGTCTGGCTGAATATGCAAAAAAGCCAGGTTATGAGAAATTGTCCCGGTTAATGGATGTTTTTTACAATGAAAGGTACATTACCTGGGAAGCCCGGCTGAACGATGCCATTGACCTGATGGATCAGGATACTGCTTTTGCCGTGTTGTCTGAACGGCCAGGGCAGTTTGCCAGATATTTGTTCTCGACCATGCTCAGATTCGGTTATGAACCTACTTTGGAGGCTTTCCGTCAGGTTGCTGGTGCCATTCCGTTACGGCTTATCCTTTCATTGGTCAAGGTAGCCGAGTCATATTTTGATGTAGATGTGGCGCGGTATGCAAGTCCTGTTACAGGAGGAAAAGTACTGATTCAACCCAATAATATGCTTCGTTTCTATTCTAAGGAAGAATGTACAGAAATGGTGGTTGCTGTCAATAAGCTGTTGGAAGATGTTGTATTTGACTTTTTTACAAAAAAGAAAACGGATCACCATAAGATGTTCATCGACCCCGGGCTGTTTGATATCCCGGTGGCAGTTGGTGATCGTTCAACAGTCATACAGGATGCTTCGTGTGCTCTGCAGGGAATGCGTTTTCATGTAGAAGGCGATAAGGTTCGCGTATTTATGCAATGGGGAGTAGGTTTGCCTGCGCAACATCTTGACATGGATTTGAGTTGCAGTATTCTTTACGATGATAAAAGGGATGAATGTGCGTATTATGCTTTGTCTACAGTAGGAGCCTGTCATTCTGGTGATATCCAGTATATACCTGATCAAATCGGTACAGCGGAATATATAGAATTGGATATTCCTGAACTTTACAATGCCGGAGCTAAATACGTCGTGTTGATGTGTAATGCCTATTCAAATGTAAAGTTAGTTCCCAATCTTCTGGTTGGCTGGATGTCTTCGGAATATCGGATGGAGATTTCGGAAGAATCAGGAGTGGCGTATGATCCGTCCTGTGTACAGCACATGGTGCGTATATCGCAGAATAATCTTTCGAGAGGACTTACTTTTGGAATCCTGGAAGTTGCGACCCGTGAGATTACGTGGTTGGAAGTGTCCAATCAGAATCAGGTCGGCTGTTGGTGTAGCGTATCGGCAATTATTGATTATCTTAAACAATTGCGACAGAAATATACTGTTGGCCAGTTGCTTGAATCAAAGGCTCGTGCGCAAGGTTATGAGCTGGTCGATTCTCCTGATAAGGCTGATGAATCCTATACCAGCAGATGGGCTATGAATCCTTCCAATGTCACAGCATTATTGGACTGATGTCGCGGTTGTGGTGTAGAAAAAAGTGCCATCTTGATTTCTGGTTGATAAATACATGTTATTCTGAAAAAAGCATAGTCCGGATGTTGATTAAACAACATCCGGATATTTTTGTAAATTAAATTTCAATTGATATCAAGAAGCCCAATCTCTGTTCTAATTTGTTTTTAATGATATAGATGGATACCTCTGTTGATTGGTCTTTTCTTTATAATAATTCGGATATCAGATACTTTGGTTATGGCTCGACATGCAGAATAACCCTTCTGTAAGATGTGAGGGATGGCTTGCCATTATCCTTTACTTTCAGGATAATATGTATGGTATGGTTGGCTGCATCCTCGGGGACAAGAAAACGGCAAAGTCCGTTTTGCGAAACCTCCAGTTTGATATCTTTTTTATATGTGGATGGTTCCTTGTAGATTTCCCATGAGAATTTCAGTTCGTCTTTATCCGGATCATACGACTTTTTGGCATTTAAGCTCATCGTCTTACCGGCTTTGACATTCATTTCGATAATGTCTTTACCACGGTTTCTGCCAATGGCTGCTATGGGGTGATGGTTGGCTTTTTGGTAGTCGGTGCAGACGGTCCATTGCATTCTGGCTGCAAAGTCGTTGATTATTTCATCCTTCCATCTGCTGATGGCCTGTCCGCCTTCCGGTGCGGACGGAATCATATAGTAGGGATCATATTGGGTTTCATCAAGTCCGTTTCTTTTTACCCAATCCATACCTCTTATGCCCTCGGCGCGTTTCGTGTCGAATCGTCCGCCCCATCCTCCAAATTCAGGATGCTCAGGTACATTGAGTCCGTTGTTCAGACAGTAAAGGAAAGATGGGGTGTCGCCTTCAGTTGCCCATATTCTGTCGGGATAGAGAGCTCCCAACGGACCGACAGTCTGCACATGTGTCTTGATCCACTCGTCTGAAGGCGGCCAGCCATAAACCTGTTTGTTGCGGATATAGATAAGTTCGGGATAATTCTTTGTAATCCACGCTCCTGCGTCGTCTTGTCCCAAAACGTCATAAACACGGATTTTTCTGACGAACTCATCGACCTGTTCCTTTGTCCTGGTTTGGCTGACTTTCCAAAGAGCCTGTGCCAGCGTGTTCAGTCCAGACCACGCTGTGATCCATACGGGACGCGGGTCTTTTTTGTCTACTGTAGTGATAATCCATTCTGAACCTTCACTGTCTTTTCCTTCACCCACACCGTGCATGGCTGCTTCCGTCTGTCCTTGTTTGACGACTGACCTGAGATATTCGGCAGAGGGAAAGTTCTTGTGATGGACCAGAAGGTTGGGAAGAACAGTTTCATAGCCGTCAATGATTTTGTGAATCAGGCTCATTGCCCCTTTGCCGTATGGCACCCAGGCATGTTGGGAAATAAACCCTTCCAGTTCTACCTGATCCAGCGAGACAAGCAGGTGTACCAGTGATTGGGTATCATCCGGATCAGATCCTCCGATGTCGGACATGGCTATCATTCTGGTCTGTGAGAATCCATAAAGACCAGGTACTAGAAATAATAAGGCAAGAAGTTTCTTTTTCATCTTATGATTGTTTTGGTTGTTTTGACGGAATTGTTGTGATAATAGATTTTCTTAATGACCAATCCCTGGCCGGAAATACGATACATTCTTTGGCCGGACAGATTGAAATATTCAATATGGTCGATAAGGTCGTCTTTCTGGATTGACAGACTTATTTCTGTAGGAAATTCTCCTTTTCCTGTAGGTAAGGTTCCGGTATAGTAAAAGCTTCCGGCTTTGCAGGCAGATGCAGCACATAGAAATATGATTATATTGAAAATTCTGTTTTTCCGCATAGCTTTAAGTGTCAAGTATAGAAATGTAGTCCCGAATGCAAATATAATATTGGCTTCTGATTGAAAAGACTATATTCCATGAAAATAACTGTCAGAAACCTAGATTTTTACTGTTTGTCATAGAAACAGGTCCGTTTTTTTGTTTTTTATCTGTGAATTCCTGTCTGTTTCGGATTATGCCCGTTTTTCGGAAAGGCGATAAATCTGTTTGGATTCAGAAAACTTCTTGTACGGTCAATACCGGTTTTTATGTAGATTTTTATTTTCTTTATGATAGAAAAGCGGATGATATGACTTCTGTTATTAATAACTGAATGACCAGTAATGAAAACTATTGAATAACGAAATATTAGTATTATGGTACAGACAATCACTAAAGAATGGGAAATAACGAAAACTTATATTTTTGATGTGGCTTCAAGAGATGGAATTATCAATCTGGACTGGAATGACTTTGAATCCAGAGCTCGGAATATGAAGGTAGCAGTAGCCGTAAAGGTTGATGAACCGTCGACTGTCGGTGAACTGGCGCAAAAGGCGATTGAAGTGGTCCTGGATTATATGGGAAATGATTTGGGAAGCGTGATAGTTGCCATATCATTCAAACCTGATGATGAAATGATGATGGGAGAAATGGAAAGTTTATACGATAGCTTCTCTGGTTTGACGGAGAGAGAGATTGATGTGCTGTGGGGCATACAGTCCTCTAATGAGATTGAGAATAAACGGTGTGTTTCCGTTTTTGCATTTGAAAAACAATAATAAAAAAATAATAAGAAGATGAAAGTAGGATTGAATTTTGAAGAGATTTCAAGCTATGTGAAAGGACACTATGGGATTTGTCCTCAGTTGAAGAAGGTTGATGGTAAGACACTTGAAGTATCTTACGCTCCGGGTCGGTTCATTCCGGCTATAAAGCTTGTAGCGAAGATTGAAGCGGTGCGGAAGGATGTGGTATGCATGTCATACGATTGCAGCAAGGCTGTAGGATTGATTATTGCCGGTTTGGTTTGTCATCTTGAAGGAAAAATGCCTGAAGGAATTGAAATAAATACTGAAGACAAACGTATTAATCTGTTTCTTGAACGAATTAATGAAATAGATAAAGTAATGACCTATCTTCAACTGAATGATATCTGTGTTAATGAAGACGGTATAGAAATTTCTGTAATTTTGAAATAACCTTACGACTTTAGGTAAATTTCTACTGGAACTGGAGTATATTGAAGCATAGAATGGATGTTTATGTTTCAATATATTTCCAGTTCTTTTTTGTTCATATTTCGGAAAAGAAAACGGCACCGGTTTTTATGAGTTTTGTGTTTTTCTGTTTCAAACTCGTTGGTATAATTTTTTATTCTTAATTCGATGCATGGTTCCCTCGGCTGTTCCGTCCGGTTTGAACTCGAGAAATCATCAAGACCGGTTTCTGTGCTTTTTGGAATTCAAAGCATACTTCATGCCATTGGAATTTTAAGAAAAAAATATTAACTTTGTCAACACAGGTCTGTCGACAGCACAGTTATGATGCTTTGCTGACAGATTGCGAAAGTCAAGAAAAATGGAAAAGGAGTATGGAATCAAGGCAATATAAATTCAATGAATCCACGCTGACCGTGAAGTTTGGAAACATTCTCGAATCTCATGCAGACGTTATCGTAAGTTCCGATGACTGTTATGTCACTATGGGAGGCGGGGTGTCATGCGCCATTCTTAGAGCGGGTGGTGATACAATTATCAAGGATGCACGGAAATTGTGTCCTGCATCTCTTGGTGATGTCGTTGTGACCACAGCCGGTACATTGAAATATCAGAAGTATGTGTATCATTGTATTACCATTGATAAAAAACGCAGAATGCAAATTCTGGCTAGCCAGGTGACGGAAGAAGATGTCCTGAACTACCTTCTGCAACATGCCGTGGATAAATGTTTTCAACTTATGCAGGCAATGGATGTCATGTCTATTGCTTTTCCTGCCATTGGCGCCGGATCTGCACGGATACCCATACGGAAAGTAATAGAACAAATGTCCATAGCCATAGCACGTAATCTTGGCCATACCAATAAAAAGTTGAGCGTGGAACTGTATTTGTACGACATATACAATCTTTATTCTGAATCCGATTATATTACACTTTTTGAAAGTCTCGCGTCAAAGGCTGCTTTGCTGGAGTATAAGAAAAGTTTGGCCGGTGAAGATGAGGATAAGGACATGGTGCCGCTAAACAAGGATATTATCCTTCCGACCCGCGATACGATGAAACATCAGGTATTCATCAGTTATTCCCGGAAGGACAAGGATGTTATCGGATACTTGTGTGACATACTGAAGAAAAATGGTATAGAGTATTGGATAGATAAAGAAGGAATCTTCAGCAGTTTCAACTATAAGGAATTGATTGTTGACGCGATTGAGGTTTCAAGGGCAGTTGTCTTTGTCAGTTCAGCCCGTTCCAATGCTTCCATCAATGTTATCAGGGAGATAGGTTATGCGGTAAATATGAACAAGCCCATCGTTCCTCTTATGTTGGATGAGGCTCCGTATGCTAAAAGTATCCGTCTCGACCTTTCAGATATTGACCAGATTGATTTCAAAAATCCTCTTGCAGCAAGTAAAAAGCTGATAACTAGTTTGATGTATATACTGAATAAATAACGTGATCTTTTGAATTCCTGAAGGTTTGGAATTGATATTCTCCTGAGTATATAAAGAAATTTCTTTAATAAACACACTCAATTGGGTAATAAAACAAAATAAAAATATTTTATAGAATATATCATTTACATAATTCAGTCTTCAATCATTTATATGTTTCAATCGAATAGTAATGGTATTTTGATATAAATATCCTGTTGGCTTTACTTTAATTACACCAAAATAAATTGAACAAGATTAGTTCGGTACATTGAATTTTAATATTTTTGTATTAAACTATAAATTAAACATCAGGCAGTAAAAATACGGGTATTGGATCAGTGCTTTCGTAATCGTAACAGAGGATATGCTATAGATGATTTAGTCGATGCATGTAATGATGCAATTGGTGATATTTACGGTGATAGTATCTCTATACAAAGGTTATCTTTCAGAATTGTTTTATGCAATCGTCAGTAGGCAGGTGTTGAAGGTACATTATCGCATATTCAAAGGTGTTGATTATTATTGGACTTTAGTGATCAATAAATTGTAGAATTAAAAATAAGATATATGAACGAAGAAAAAGACATACGCTGGCTGCAACGTTTTGACAATTACCGAAAAGCGCTGTTCCGGTTAAAGCAGGCTGTGAGAATCGTCTCAGACAATATTGAAGAGGATAAAGATGATGAAATTGATGAATTGTTAAAAGAAGGATTGATACAGCGTTTCGAATATACCCATGAACTTGCATGGAAGGTAATGAAAGATTATGCAGAATATCAGGGATATACTGATATAAGAGGCTCGCGTGACGCATTCCGCAAGGCCTTTGAAATGGGAATCATATCAGACAAACGCTGGATGAACTCTATAGAAGACAGAAATCTTACATCTCATAATTACGACGATGAAACGGCAGAAGAGATCTTGGAACTTATAATTGAAGTTTATTTCCCGTTATTCCTTGAATTTGAGAAAATGATGTTGTCAATTTCAGGCATCGAGCCTACATTATTTTGATTATGCCATACGGACTTACTGACATAGAACTACAGAAACTCTTGGATGTGTTCGTACAAAACGAAAGAATAGACAAGGTTGTACTTTACGGCTCGCGGGCCAAAGGAAATTTCAAACCTTTTTCTGATGTTGATCTAACATTGGTCGGGAGTGAATTGTCTCGTGATGATTTGAATAAAGTCATTTTGGAAATAGACGATTTGCTGTTGCCATATCAGTTTGATGTTTCTTTGAAACATAAATTAAAGAATGCAGCTTTGATTGATCATATTGAAAGAAGAGGGGTTGAAATTTATAAAAAAGAAAATTGGGGAGAATGTAAGTTGAAATAGATTGACCTCATTGTTTACCTCCAGGCTTCTGAATAAAGTCGTAATATATTGATTTTTATTTTTAGAAGTTGACTTTCGAAACAGGCGGTAGAATAGTCTTATGACCCGTTCTATTCTCTCCAGAGTATATTCCTCAAAATCTCCTTCACCCCTTCACATCCCTTTGTTTATGCGGCTTTTGGGGTGAAGGAGACCCTTCACAACTCCTTCACCGGAGGGTTCACGGAGAATAATAAGACAAACATGACAAATGTCCTGATAAAGTCATAAATTCAATAATTCTGACATTTCTAAAAAAGTAAGCTTTACTTTTTAAAAAGTAAGGTTTACTTTTTTGAAAGTAAACCGAGTTTTCGGGAAGATCTCCCAGTCTTTTGAAAAGATGAAAAATGATTTTTTAACTGCCAGAATGTCAGTCGAAAACAAATCGGTAGAGGTGCTTTTCAGCCTGCTGGTGAAGCTGTTTTTACATAGGTCTTTTTTGTCAGTCGTTCAGCCGATCGTGGCTTAGACTCGGCGTAAATCGGTGAGGGAGGTTGTGAAGGCTGTGAAGAAGTAGAATTCACAAATATTTATCTTGTGGTCAATGGGTTATAATGTCAGGTGAAGAGGTGGATATAAAGTCGGAAAAAATCCCTTTTAGGGTAAGTCCTGGGACCAAACCGACCTGACTGGGTATTTTCAGGCTTTAAGAATAATTGGAAAACAGGGTAGGAGGTTTTGTGTGTGGCTGATGCCGGATGCATACGTGAGCAATGCGTCTGGTATATCAGGTGTCTGCCAGTCCGGACAGGTTAGATCTGTTGTGGGGCGGTTTTTAATAATCCGAAAAACAGTATTTTACGTATAAAAATGACTATAAGTGTCTTAATGTAACCAAAAATGCCACATGAAGCCCAAATGTACCGGGGACGACATGGCTATGTATTATCTTTGTAAGAGAAAATAATGTGATGTATGAAACAGTTTTGCAAATTGATCCGTCGGGCCATATCCAGATGGAAAGATAAACGGCAGACTTTACGTCAGAATGCCGTGGAGATACAAGGTGAAGAACGGAAGGAAGAACAGAATGCCAGTTCTTCTTCCGTCACATCTACAGACAGTCAGGCCTTGGCTGGTACAGGAAAAACCGTTATTTGTCGGCTGTCAGATTCCATTCCGAAGTATTTGTCTGCAGGATTGTTAACCGCAGAACATGCCCGGCAGACTGGTAGATGCCGGGTGTCCAGCCCTTGTTTGGCCTTGTTGTGTTTTGGTGATAGAATCCGGGTGAAGATTAATTCTTCGTGAACCGGTATTCATTTGGTGTGCATCCTACTTTCTTTTTGAAAAGTCTGGACATGTGTTGTGGGTACTGGAATCCTAATGAATAGGCTATCTCGCTCAATGAGGCCTGTGAACCGAGGATTCTTTCCTTGGCGAAATCAATGACCTTGCCCTGAATGTAGTCCTGTGCTGTTTTTCCGGTTATTTTCTTGACAAGGTCACCGAAATAGTTTGGGGAAAGGCAAATCTTGTCTGCAAAATATTTGACTGTTGGAAGGCCGTAAGTTTCAGCGCTTTTGCCATTGAAATAATTGTCTATCAGTTCTTCAAATTTCACCAGGATATCGTTGTTCTCTTTTTCGCGTGTGATGAACTGTCTTTCGTAGAAGCGCATGCAATAGTTGAGAGCCAGTTCGATATTCATGATGATCAGTGACTTGCTGTGCTTGTCTGTGCCGTTTTTCAGTTCGGACCGGATATGGCTCATGCAGTCCAGAAAGATCTGTTTTTCTTCTTCGGACAGGTGAAGGGCTTCGTTTGATGCATACGAGAAAAAAGAATATTGCCGGATGTTTTTGCCCAGTGAGGTGCCGTGGATCAGGTCAGGGTGGAAGAGCAAGCCGATGACCGGTTGTGAGGTTTGGGCAGAGTTGGTTACGGTGACGCTCTGTCCGGGTGCAAAACTGACAATGGTGCCGTCCTGATAGTCATACGGCCTCCGGCCATAATAAAGGTCGCAGGTTTTGTACATCTTGAGGAAAATGGCATACAGACCATAATTGATCTGTACGTCGTTGAGTGCCTTTGTGGCGTTTCTCAAGTCAACAACGGTGACGAGCGGATGCAGGGTTTCAAAACCATACAAGTCGTTATATTGGCTGATGCTTTCCAAATTGATAGTTTCCATTGCAGTATGTATTTTGCCGGCGCAGACCGAAAGAGACGATAGCCTGCTTCCTGTGTTTGTAAATTCGGGTTGTGGATACAAATATAATCTTTTTTCCTGAAATATGTACATGTTCACATATAATTTGGGGAATCGCATGCCGGCTTGACGGGTGAAATGCTGATGCATTATGTGTAAATTGCTGATTATAAAAATAGAATATCGTTCTAATGCTATAAATATCCTATTGATGAATATTTGACAATGTGGATTTTGATCTGTTTAACGCTCGGTCAACAGGCGGCCATCTACGGAGCCCATTACATGATAAATGATTTGTGGATACATAGTGTTATCAATTTAGTTTATAATTGGACGTCAAAATAGAATATTCGGACTGATGACCGAAGAGTTGCCGATACAATAAGGCTAATATGCGCGGTTGATAAAAGCCGAACTCTCCAGCCACCTGCTCTAATGAGCAACCATCCTTGCGAACACGTTTCTTAATGTATTCCATCATCTTTAGGCGGATATACTCAGCAAGCGTCTTTCCTGTTTCTACCCGTACTACTTCGTTCAGATAAGCTGTCGAAAGAGACGAAAGCGCAGATTCGACCCGGCAGATTCCATCTTCCAGAGATTTTTGTCCACATAGGGAAAAATAGCGGGAGAGTGTCCTGTCTACTGTTGCGAGATATTCTTGACAAATGTCGGAACGGCAGGCAAACTGACGTTCATAAAAGCGGAGACAATAGTCCAACAATAATTCTACACCCACAGATACCAATCGCAGACTGTAAGGGTCTATATCCCGCTGCAGTTCTTCATGGATATGATTCAAACGGTCTTGTATGATATGCTTCTCCTGCAGGGAAAGATGCAGTGATTCATTCTCCCGATAATCAAAGAAAGTATAGTCCGCTTTCTTGAATACAAGGCTCTTGGTGCTAAACAGTTCCGGATGTAACAGGAGCCCCGATATACTACCGTCTATCGCATCTTCGTGACTGATACAGATTGTATCTCCCGGTTTTGTGAATGTAAGTGTGCCGTATTGAAAATCGACACATTGCCTGCCATAGCGTACTTCTCCACACCGTGTCCTTACAAAACGGACTGCATAGAAGTTACCTGTAAAACACAACGTGGTATCATCTTCAAGTTGTCCCGGATCAATGACCGCTACTTGAGGATGTAATGTCGGTTGACGCATCTGTTTGTTGAACTCGTCTATAGTGAGTGACTGTATATCGTTCATTACTATTATTTGTTTTTATGTGCTGATACAAAAATACCGTTTCCGTCGTGGTGCGTCTATACACAGATTACGGATTGAAACACCAAAATCAACGAAAACGGTATGAGCTCCAATGAAAGCATCTCAAGTATTGGATGAGATGAATTCATTACAAATGTTTACCAAAGAAATCAGTTAGTTTGTTTACAGCCTTATCTACATATTCCGGTACCCAATACGTCTGGATGTGTCTTGCACCAGGGATTAGATACAATTCCTTGTCATTCGTTCCAGTAGCTTTGCTGAAACATTGTTCGGTCATATAGAACGTGTCGGCAAGACTGCCCGCCATCATTAACAACGGTTGGTTGATGAGATACATTCCCTCACTGGCATCAAATGCCATCAGATCGATCAGACTGCTCTTTGTATAACGGAAGGTAGAACCCGGATGCGCGTGAGATTGAAGGTAATACTCATAACCGTCACGATAGAGATCGAACGGAAGCTGTTTGGCCTGTTCCGGTGTCATTCCACTCATATCACCTACATACTCAGGAGCTTCTCCGTTGGCTTCTTTCTGACGTGCAGCACAGGCGTCTGCAAGTCGTTGTTGCACATCGCCGATCTGTGAATCAAGGAAGCCATTACGACGTACCAGTCCGGAGTTGAACATACTGAGTGTGGCAACTGCCTTGAAACGTATGTCAGTCTGTGCAGCTTTAAGCGTATAGCCACCTCCGCCACATATACCGAGTATACCGATACGATTTGTATCCACTCCGGGATATTGTGCCAGTATATCGGCTGCACGATGGATATCTTCGATACGGCTGGCCGGCTTGTCTACATTGCGCGGTTCACCCTCGCTCCCACCTTGATAGGCGGCATCAAATGCCAGACAAATGTAACCCTGTTCCGCCATCCGCTGGCTGTACAATCCTGCCACCTGTTCCTTACATCCACCGTTTGGATGTGCAACGACAAGAGCGGGATAGCTTCTTGAAACTTCATATCCGGCTGGAGTATAAACATTGGCGACAATCTTCAAGCCATTCAAGTCGTAAGTAATGCGATGGATATTAACTTTGCCCGTTTCATTCTTGGTGATAGCTCCCCGATAAACCAGTCCGAAAGGATTGTCGTTAGGACTTTGGATAGCAGAGAAATCCTCTGAAATAAATGGTTGTTTGTTTTGAGCGGCTGAAGCTCCGGCGAACAAAAGTGCAGTAACACCGCACAACATTGTCTTTAATAAGGTATTCATAATTCTTTTCTTTTAGAAGTTTGTTACATGCATTCTTTCAATATCTCAAACAGTTCATCACGGGAAAACTGCTTGCAGCATCCCGGCATCAGTAAACAGGTATCTGCAGCGGCACGGAGGATACTTTCGTCCTTAATGCCCATTTCGCTCCAATGCGATGGCAAGCCGATTTCCTTTATAAAAGCCTCCAACGCTTCGATACCAAGTATAGCAGTCTGTTCTACCGTATCACCCTTTACATTCCATACCCGTTCCGCCATACGAGCCAGTTTTTCTTTGCCCTCATTCAGCAAATGGCGATAGAGAACCGGATGGATAACCGCCAACGCCTTTCCGTGGTTGCAGTCGGTATAAGCTCCTACGGCATGTTCCAGCATATGGCATTGAAAATCGGTCTGCTTGCCGAGTTTTAGCAGACTGTTTTCCGCAAGGGCAGAATCCCACATCAGTTCTCCACGGGCAAAATCATTGTCCGGATCGGCTATCAGTTCACGGAGGTTTTTGATGACGTTACGCATGACCGCTTCATTGATTTCATCGGAGAGATTGTCCGTTTGAGGTTTGCCCATATAGATTTCCATACAATGACTCAACGTGTCGAATGCACCGCTGACGACTTGCCCCATTGGAAGAGTCCGTGTCAAGTCGCTGTCCAGTATAGCAAAACTGTAGTAAGCGCCTGTCAACGGCTGTTTCAGTTTCTTTTTGGTGTGGGTGATAACCGCCCCGTTGTTCTGCTCGGCACCCGTTCCTGATGCTGTTACGATAGCGCCCATAGGCACAAATTCAGTAGGATACTGGTGCTTCGTGTACTGCATCTCCCAAATATCCTCGTCTAATTTTACTTGTGCTGATACTACCTTGCAGCAGTCGATAACCGATCCGCCGCCCACGGCAAGGATGAAGTCTATGTTGTATTCATGCACTAGTCGTGCACCTTCCTGTACCTTGTCGTAAGTAGGATTGGGCATAATGCCTCCGAAGTCCACCACGTTCTTGCCACGTTCGTGCAGCCAGCTTATAATTTTGTCATACAGCCCTGTGCGTTTCAGCGAGCTGCCGCCGTATGCCAGCAGCACATTCTGTCCTATACGGTCTAATTCTTCCTTGATTGCGTTCTCTGCGCACCCTTTGCCAAAATGTTGACGGACAGGGTATCGATAAGTAAAACTATTCATAAATGTCTTTGTTTTTTCTGTTTATTCATCACTTTTCGGAAAGAAGAACGGCAAAGCATTGTACAGATATTCCGGAATAGGACGGAACTCATGCCGTGCCCCTTCTTTCTGATGAAAGGTCATATTAGCCGTATTGAACATGTTGTTCAAACGTGCCATACCTTCTATTTGAAGAAGTATCTCTCTATAAGCGGAGTCGTTTGTCCCACTTGCCGCCCAGATATAGAAACCTGTTCCGACATAAGGTGACTGTTGTACCCTTTTTGCCAAATAAGCTGCTGTATCGTCAGGACGATTCATCCCGGCAAACCGTCCCAAAGACCAGCAATCGCCACTGACTGGCATAAAGTATCGGAATGCGTTCAATGTTTCATCAAAGGCATACCAAGTGGTGACTGCTCCCATTGAAAAACCTCCAATGGCACGGTGACTGCGTGATACTTCAATACCTTCCCTGTCGGTTGTTTCCGCATACGTGTGGTAACGGCCTTCTACAGCAGGAATCAGGTCGTTTACCAATTCTATGGGCAAAGCCCTGCAGTAAGGGTCTGCATCCGCATAGTCTGGTGTAGGCTGTCCGTAGTTGTAGCTGGGTGTGACCACAATCATCGGGTCAATATCACCGTGAGCTATCATTTGGTCGAGCAGTTTGCGTACCACACCATTTTCATCTTCAAAGGTGGATGCCGCCGTACTGTAATGACCGTGTACAAAATAGAGGATATTGTACCGTTGGCTTTCATTATATCCATAAGGCAGATAGACGTATGCCGTATTGGTACGTTTCGCACCAGTGCCTTCTGCATAGTCCCGTGTGGCATAATCGATGCGGACTATCCTGCCTCTTTTTTCGGCTTCCTGCTCATAACCGTCTGGTACAGCATGTGTGAAGCTGATCATTGCCACGTCATCAGACGAAGGATTTTCTTCTTCGTTGTCTGGATAAATTGGTGTTTCAACTTCAGAGTCATCTGTACTACAAGCCACAAGCGGTAGGGAAAGCAGCAGGATGCTAAGGAATGATATTATTTTGTGTGTCATTTTGTTTAAAATTTATAGTTGGGTCGTAACAGTGACAACAGCTTATAGTCGAAATCTTTCCTTACCTCACATTTGTTTCCAAATATCATCGTGTTTCCGTTTTCACGGGTAAAAGCAGGCCATGAAGGAAGTCCTTCGTGATTGGGATTGCCGGTACGGGCGAAATTTATCCATGCTTTGCTGATGCGCTCTTCCAACTCCTTGACTTCCGAGCCTCCGGCAGAGGCTGCAGGTGACAGACTGGTGTTGCTGAATACAAACGGTATTTCCGAACAATGGTATGACATGGCAAAACCTCCGTGAATAGGTGTGTTCCAGGCAAACAAATAATTATATACAGGAGCCCCATGCTGGTCGGCTTTCAAGCGGGCTGTCTTCAAGGCAGAAAGTCTCAACATTGTATCTATGTAAAGTGCTTCGCTGATGGAACGACCGGGATAGGCAGATGTGAAGGCAGCAACAACCGAGTCTGTACGGTTTCCGAATCGTGCTTGCAACTTTTTCATTGTCTCTTCCTTATTCCATGTGTGCATATTGTCATGGGCAAATTTATCCGGATTTCCCAACATCGGCATTGTAGTCCATTCGGTCATACACGAACCGATAAGCAACGGAATATCCTTTGCCTGTGAAGCAATGGAATCTATGACCGGCTGATATGGCAGATAGTCACCGTCTACCACGGGAGTCCATAGCAGTCCAGGATTACCCCAACTGTCTATGCTGCTTTCCTCTTGAGCGGTTTGAGCCATTGCCTTATTTCCTGCTGCCATCAATTGGCTGTAGGGAATGGTTTGTAGCTTGTCGGCATTTTGCGGTGAGATTCCTAATGAGTCAAGCATCAGTTCTGCTACCCGGTGTGCTGTCTTTTGCGTAACATTGGTCATTCCACAAGCTTCTACAGCTCCGCTCTGAACGATGGCCTTATGGAACAGCCCCTGTGCAGCAGGAACTGTCATCAGTACCAGTACTTTGGCACCTCCACCTGATTGCCCGAATAGAGTGACATTGTTTGGATCACCTCCAAAGACAGCAATGTTCTTCTGTATCCATTGCAAGGCTGCTACCATATCCATCGTACCGACATTACCGGAGTATTTATATTTTTCACTGTAAGCGGACAAATCAAGAAAGCCGAGCATATTCAGCCGATGGTTAACCGACACTACCACAACATCTCCTTTGCGACTCAGGTTTGCTCCATCATAAACCAGTTGTTCGATGGCAGAACCAGTCTGAAACCCACCTCCGTGCAACCACACCATTACCGGACGTTTCTTGCCGTCGTTGATGCCTGGAGTCCATACGTTCAGGTTCAGGCAATCCTCTCCCTCAGCAGGGTGTTCACGCATGGCGATGAAGTCGTTTCCTTGTGGTATGGGAGCCTGTGGACATATCTCTCCATATGTATTAAATATCCGTACCGTATCCCAAATATCGGGCTGTTCAGGTGGCATAAAGCGTGCAGCTTTGGCGTATGGAATGCCTTTGAAGCTGTAGATGCTGTCCGCATATACACCTTGTGCCTGACCACTTGTCAAGCTGACCACTTTGCTTTGTTCCTGAACACAGGAACAAAGCAAAAAAAGGCTTACCAACAAATAACCTATTGTTTTCATAATTCCTCTTTAATTTTGTTGTTCCAACATTTCTATCCGTTCCAGCCATTGGAGGATGCCTTCTTCCGAGCCGGCCACACTGCTACGTGAAATGCTATATCCATTTACCATTGTGGCATTAGGTTCCATTCCAGCAATGTCATCCACTGTTCCTGACCAGCCACTACCTCCATGTGAGGAAAAAGGAATAATTGTTTTACCTGCAAAATCGTATTCGTCAAAGAATGAATACATAGCCATAGGCATCTGATACCACCAAATGGGATAGCCCACAAAGATGACATCATAATCATCAAAGTTTTCTATGTCGGTAGCAAGAGCTGGATGTATATTATTCTGCCGCTCATTGTCGGCTTGTGAAGCCAAATCATCGAAATTACCCGGATAAGGTGTTGCTGTCTGTATTCTTACCATATCAGCTCCAGTAGCTTCACCTATCACGGTAGCCATATATTCTACACTTCCATACAAATCTCCGTTTACAATCACACGGCTAGCGGAAGTATTGGCATCCACCCCATCCGGTAGGGGTTCAGAAAAATAAGCGATAAGTATATGATGATTTGTTCCAGGCACCACTTCTTCAGTCGGGGAACTGATATTGTTATCTTCGTTGTCACTGCACGAAGCAAGTATTAACGATACGCAGAACAATGCGAAATATGTATATATTCTCATTTTTTATCCTCCATTATTTGATAACTCTAATTTCTTTTAACCATTCTGTGATACCGTCCGTATTTCTGCTAACGGCACCGAATCCTTTCAAGTGTTTGGCATCAGGTGTGAGTTCTGCAATCTTGGCAAGGGTCTCGTCACGGTAGGTAGATGCGTAGGTACAGAAAGGAATGACCGTCTTGCCCTTAAAATTATAACTTTCGGTAAAAGTATTGATAATCATTGGTGCAGTCCACCACCATACAGGACAACCGATAAAGATTGTATCATAACTGTCCCAATCTTCCACCTTGTTCTTGATAGCAGGGCGGGCATTCTGTTCCTTTTCTTTCTTTGCTACCTCTGTACAAGGTTTATAGTCTGTAGGATATGGCTTTACCGGATCGATACGGAAGAGTGTGCCGCCGGTCTGTCCGGCAATATACTCTGCCACATGCTGCGTGTTGCCACTCCAACTGAAATAAGCAATTAATGTTTTGCCATTTTGTGCGTACAGATTCATTCCTCCTATTAGGATAAGGGCGATAAGGATAATAATCTTTGTTCTCATATTTGTTCTTATTTACTGGTTATGTTACTCGATGATTCCTATTTCCCGCAACCACGCTTCCACGCCGTTGATGTTACGTCCGCTTGTACCGAAGCCTTCTAAATGTTCTGAGTCTGGTGTGAGAGCTACTATGCGCTGCAATGTCGCGTCACGACCTGTCGAAGCATATGTGCAGAATGGTATGACGGTCTTTCCTGTGAAGTTGTACTCCTCACTTTCTAAAAACGACCATATCGGCATTGGTGCGTCACCCCACCAGACGGGACATCCTACAAAAATGGTGTCGTATTGTTCCATATTCTCAACTGTTCCGCTCAATTCCGGACGTATTCCGTTTTCCAGTTCTTCACGTGCCACCTCGGTACATTCCGTATAATCTTCCGGATACGGAATAACTGTCTCAATGCGGTATAAAGTGCCTCCAGTCAGATTGGCAATGGCTTGGGCTACTGTACCTGTATTATTGGTACGAGTAAAGTAGGCAATAAGAATATTGCTGTCTCCCGACGGTTCATCCGGATTGGCCGGGTCATCTGGATTGTCTGTGGAATCGTCCGGTGTTTCGGGCTGTTCTGTTCCAGGATCTTCCATTATGGGATCATCATTCCCGCAAGCGTTGAAAGTAAAGGCTGAAAGTACCATCATCAGGTAAACTAAATACTTTTTCATTGTTTCTATGTTTTTATGGGTTATTTTTCTTTATAACTGTTGTATTCCTCATCTGTCACAGGTTCCAGCCACGTTACGCCCCCTTTGTCCAGTTGGGTACCTATGGCGATGTGTGTAAACTCACTGTCAGGAGCCGCGCCGTGCCAATGGATGACATCGGGGGCAATCTTCACTACGTTTCCAGGCAGCAGCAGTTGGATAGGTTTCCCTTTTTCCTGATAATATCCTTTGCCGGAAGTGCAGAGCAGGATTTGTCCGCCTTTATGGCTGTGCCAGCTGTTTCGGCATCCGGGAGCAAATGTCACGTTGGCTACAGTACATCCAAAACCATCTTGTGGTGCGACATAGCCTTGCAACCAAGCCTTGTCCGTAAAGTTCGGATTGTCTGGCATCAGCGTACCGAGTGCGAACGGATCGTCACCTTTTCTCAGACCGTTCACGATAGCCGCCATTTGCTGAAGCTGGCTTTCGGTAATACCCTGACGCAGGCAAATAGCTGAATGCGACTTTAACATCGGTTCCACACCCTTTCCCATAGCTGAAAGAATGGATACAGTAGCCAGCTCGCGTTCCTGCCATGTCAAAAGATCGCGTTCAAAAATGTCGCAGAATAAATGTTCTTTCAGGTATTGCTCAATAACTGGAGCAAAAGCGGCATACCCTGTCTTGGGGGCATCTTTGGGCGCACCACTTAACTTTTCAAGAAGTTCCGCACCTCGGGTGTATTTATCCTGAGAGCCTGTAACGGGAGATGCGTCACGTCCTATAGTATCAATAATACCCTGTGCCTTGCGTTCATTCAACACTTCCATAAAAGTTTGCAGGGCACGCAGGCTGCGGGGAAATCCACAATAAGCATAGGCGTGTACCAAAACCTCCTTGATTTCATTTACCGTCATTCCATTGTCCAAGCCACGGGCAAGGGATATTTTCAGGCTATCCAACTCACCTTGTGCCGTTGTCGAAGCGATAAATACGATATCTTGCTGGCGAATACTCAGCGTATCCGTCTGCTGCGCTTGCGCAGATTGATAAAAGCTTAACATAATAATTACAATAAATAGAATCGTTGTTCTCATAATGTTTTCTGTCTTAATTATTTTGTCACAAAGTTACAGTGCAGTTCGTAGCCTGTCCATACACAGATTACAGATAGAAACACCAATATCAACGAATGTATTTTCTTACGCATTGCCCCTGTTTATATTCAAAAAAAAGCACCCCCAAAAATTTTCATTTCGAGGATGCTTGAGTCTATATATTATGTGACTAAGAAGAACTTATTAATTCAATCTTTTTTCTTTTATCCAATCAAATAACATATCGGCAAGTTGCACATTATTTTTCTCAGCAAAAAGGAAATGCGAATTGCCCTTGATTCCCTGTTCTGGCAGATGTACCACCGTGGCATCGCCACCGTGACGATTGATACACTCTGCAAACAACCGTGCCATTTGCAGACGTACCCTCCAGCTATCCATAGCCCAATTGTCGCTTGGCTTATCAGGAATATAATCACCATAATAAATAATGATGGGGAAACGGGTCAGTTTCTCAAAATCTGCCAAAGGAATGGATATTGCCCCCAGTGCGCCGAACGGACTGATAGTCTGTAAGGGTTCCGGCATTTCACCTTCAGGAAAAACGAAACCGCTACCGGGCTCATAGGAAACGATAGCACGTACCTTGTCGGTCTTGATAGCGGTATGCCATCCCGGTTCACCTCCTTGTGAGTGTGTAATGAGAATACCGCCACCAATTTTATTCATAAGAGCTGCAACATCGGTTGCAATCAGTTGTGCATCATAGGCACCCGTGTTGGGTGTGATTTGGCGGAAAAACTGATCCAGGGATTCTTCACTTTGTGGGAACTGGCTGTTTTCATAATAATTGGGCCATATTCCCATACGGAAATTCTCAAACCAGAACTGGTCATCGGGAGTAGCCTTGATATTTTCATCAACTGTGCTGCGTCCGGCTCGCCCGCGGCGTGGTTGGTCTATCAGGTACGTACTGAAACCACGTCGCAGGAAAAGTGTAGCGAACCCTTCCCGTCCATCGGGAGTACTTTCCCATGTTTTGGCAGACTGACCGGCTCCGTGAAGGAATACGAGCGGATACCTTCGTGTGTTTGCCGGAATTTGATAAGACACATAGGCATGGTCACCGTGCAAGGTCTGACCGTTCTCTTCCAGTGGCTGATTCGTGTCGTATGTACCTTGTGCGGTTTTCACTGTCCCGCCAATAAGGAAACTACCTTGTTCACGAATGGCAATAATGCTGTCATTTGTTTGTACTTCACTTTGTATGGAAGACGATTGTCCGCAAGCAGCACACAGGGTTAACACTGCGGACAGAATGATGTAATTGATATGTTTCATATTCATTTTACTGTTAGTTTTGTTCCACCGTACACATCGGACATTGACATTGTGTCCAGCGCATGGTCTATCTGTTTCACTTCTTCTTCCGACAAAAGGACATCTACTGCACCTGCATTCTCTTTCAACCGATCGGACTTGCGTGTGCCAGGAATGGGTACTATCCATGGCTTTTTGCAGAGCACCCACGCAAGGGATATTTGTGCAGGGGTCACATGTCTTTCACTTGCGATGCGACGTATGAACTGCAGCAGTTCGTAATTTTTTTTATAGCTTTCAGGCTGAAATTGCGGCATTCCTGCCCGGTAGTCCGTGCGTTCGTCGAAATGTGAGGCCGCGTCATAGCGATCGCTGAGCAGTCCGTTAGCTAGTGGTGAAAAAGCCACCAAACCAATGCCCAGTTCCTCCAATATTGGGAACATGGTTTCGTGCCAGCGAGCCATCATCGAATAGCGGTTTTGAACGGCAGTAAGAGGGCAGACGGCATTTGCACGACGGATATCTGCTTCTGGCGCCTCCGACAATCCCCAATAAAGCACTTTGCCTTCTTTAATCAGATCCTGCATAGTTCCTGCTACTTCTTCAATTGGAATCTGCGGGTCGGGACGGTGCTGGTAGTAGAGATCGATATAGTCCGTCTGTAAACGGCGGAGTGAACCCTCTACTGCTTTTCTAATCGTTGTGGGACGTGAATCCGATATTAATGGGTAAGGGACACGTCCGCTTTCCATATCAAAGCGCAGACCAAACTTCGTGGCAATGATAATCTTATTACGATAAGCTTTCAAGGCATTACCCAGCAACTCCTCATTGTCGTGAGTATTGTCAGGCGTACCATAGATTTCAGCTGTATCGAAGAAGTCATAACCCATATCCACAGCTTTTGCCAACAGCTCCGTCATTTCCCGATGGTCGGCTGGTGCACCATAAGCATGGCTCATACCCATACAACCCAAACCTATGGCAGAAACACGAAGTCCTCTGTTCCCCAGGTTTCTGTATTTCATATTTGAATCTCCTTTATAATAGTTTTTCTCCGTCCTTGAAGGCCGTTCCAACTGTTTCGCCCAATACACGGTAAGTACGTGCTGATGAGTCGAAGGATAATGGTTTCAATTTATCAAAATCTACTCTGCCCATATCGTCCAATATGGATTCGTCGGCCTGCATGTTTAGAACTTCGCCTACCACATACATTTCACCGAAGCGTTCTTCCATGCTAATCACTTTACATTCCAATGTCAAGGGATATTCTTCGATAACAGGCGCATCGACAAAGGTACTCTTTGAAACGTGTACGCTTGCCACTTCTATTTTATTTGCTTTATGTCCCGACACAAGACCGAAATAGTCCGACAGCATCAAATTGTCAAGATTGGCAATGCTCAGGGTAAAGGCTCTTTTCTGTAACAAATTTTTTGTAGTCTTATGACCGATGGACAGGTTCAAAGCTACATGGTGAGCAGAGCATTGACCGCCCCATGCGGCATTCATGGCATCGGGCGTACCGTTTTCATCATAAGTAGCCACAATCAGTACTGGCAACGGAGCCAGTATAGTTTTTTTCCCAAAATTCTTTTTCATCACGTTATATCATTTAAGCAGATAATATTTTATTTAATTTTTTATCGAATCAAAAAAAGCGTTATACCCCTTTTCCCATTTTATACGCCTGCTGCATAAACTTCGTCCCTTTCACGCTGCCTTTCCGACCCAATCCGATAGCCTTTATCATACCTCGTTCCGTGGGGTTGGGCAGGCACATCACAAAGCCACGGAAGCCTGTGATTGCAAAGTCAGCAGTGCTCTCGGCATTGTCCGCGCAGGCGGTGATGTAATAAAACTCCTTGTTCTTCAAATCCATAAAATGCGAGTAGGTACGATCTATGAGTGTTTTCAATTGCCCGTTGATATTCATAAAATAAACAGGGCTTGCCAGGACGATAATGTCGGCTTCCAGCATTTTACGGACAATCATCGGTGCATCATCCCTAGCCACGTCCGCACTGTCGCCTACGTGTTGCTCGTCTGCCTCCTGAAAGAACTTTATATCATAGTCTCCCAAGAAAATCTTTTCAACATGTGCTCCAGCTTCTTTTGCTCCACGGACAAATTCATCGCAGAGCAGATCTGTATTTCCTTCACGCCGTGGACTGGAAGATATTACTAATACGTTCTTATGGTCTTTCTTAATGGTCGAAGTGTCAGAATAGTTGATGCCATAACAGCTTTGTTCAGTTTCTGATGTTTGCTTATTACTTCCTCCGCAGGATGTAAGCAAGCCTATAGAAAAAAATATGATTACTGGTAAAAAAATATGCTTCATAACATTACAACTTTTAATTTATTATTTTGCATACAAATTTATATGGTGCAAGCTTTCTCGTCCATACATAGATTACGGATTGAAGCACCAATATCAACGAAGAAAGCATCCTCAAAAAAACGAAGATGCTTTCCCCTTCTTAAAAAAGTCTTTTAGTTTATAGTTTTGTTCCCCAAACCATTCGCTTCACATCATCCAATGTAGCGTTGAAGATGCGTTGCTCCTTGTTGAGCGAACGTATCTGCTGCATCTCGTCGTTGCTGAGGGCAAAATCAAATATCTGGATATTTTCCTTTATATAATCGGGTTTGGTGGCACCGGGTATGACGGAGAAACCTTCTTGAATGTGCCAGCGCAGGATGATTTGGGCTGGCGATTTACCATGGTTATCAGCTATCTTCGTAATGACCGAATCACGAAGTAACAAGCCTTGACTCTGTGCACCTCCCAGCGGATACCAGCATTCCACCTGGATGCCGTACTTGGCAGCTTTCTTACGCATTTCTGTCCGTTGAGCATAAGGATGGCATTCTATTTGGAGTACAGCGGGTTTGATGGTGGATTTCTCCATTATTTCGTTAAACACCTCGTCATTGGCATCGAAGTTGCTGATGCCGAGCGCACGTACTTTGCCCATCTGTACGGCCTTTTCCATATCTTTCCACGCACCCACAAAGTCGCCAACGGGCTGGTGGACATAGAGCAGGTCTATGTAGTCCGTCTGAAGCCGGGCAAGCATTTCATCAATGGCTTTCAGCGTTTTGCCTTCGCCGTATTCTGTAGGCCAGAGCTTGCTGGTTATCCAGATTTCTTCGCGTGGAATGCCGCTTTCCTTAACAGCTTCACCCACACCTTCTTCATCGTAGTAAGCATGTGCAGTGTCAATGTGACGATAACCTGCACGCAAAGCGGTAAGACACGACTGCTTGCATATTTCGTTGGAGCCTTGCAGAAAGGTACCCAGTCCGAAGCGTGGCATCTCCACACCGTTGTTCAACTTAACTACTGGTACACCGGCGGTTGTCGTCTTTTCTTGTGCATTCATTGCACATAAGCCACCTATCAGCAGGATGGCGAAGAAGATGATTTTTTTCAATCTGTTCATATCCGTTCATTTTTAGTGGTTTATTGTCTGTTGCTTTCTTTAATGCTCCACAGCGACACGTGATCGTTGCGGTAGCGGGCATTGGGATTCACCTCGCCGCGTGACAGCAACGGGTCATCGGGCAGGTCGGCAAACTGTATGGCTTTCTGTGGACAGTTGTGGATGCAGGCAAAACAGAAGTCGCAGTCACCTTCAGCCTTTACCCCCGTGGAGGTCAGTTCGTAATTGCCGCGCGGACATACTTCTGTACAAATGGCACAGCCAATACAGGCATCTGTCACCTGAAAATATCTTTCGCTTCGTTTCAGAAATCCTACTTCGGGGTCAAGACGGGAAAAGGACATAAAGCCATCGTGGTTACGGCGGTCTTCCGCAGTGGCGGGCTTTATCCATTTCCGTTGTTTCAGCAAATCAGCCTTTATCTTCTCCACTTGTTCGGGGATGTGCTTATCTATCTTCATCTGCTCGTTCATGTCAAAATTGGGAAGCCAGTTGTCCACCATAACGAGGGTATTGATATAGTCGAATTTTGTACCTGCTTTCTGTGAGATTCCGTTCCACAGTTCGGCTGCATTGAAGTCAAGCATCCCATAAGTGAGTACGGCAAACTTGTAGTCAGCCTTGATTCTTGCCTGCTTGATAAAATTACGTACCATATTCGGTGGCATGTGTCCGTATATAGGATAAATGATGCCTACCTCATCTGCCTCGAAATCGTAACGGTTCTGCTTTACCATTTGTGGAATACTGAGCAGCTCGGTATTCTCGTCCGCCAGTTGGCGGGCGATATAAAGGCTGTTTCCTGTGGCAGTGAAGTAAAGAATAATACGTTTCTTCTTTTCTCCGCCGCAAGAGGTCAATGCGGAGGGCATACTCAATGCTGCAGCTCCCGCCACGAACAGCCCCATCCGTTTCAAGGCATCTCGACGGGAAATACCCTTGTTGTTATCATTATCATTATCTTTACCCATATTCAATGCGATATTATTTGTATCAAAAAGTTGTCGAACCACGTAGTCCATTCTCCTTGTACGCCGAAACCGTGTGGCCAGCCATCCAGTACATGTTCTTCTACCTGCACCCCGGCTTCACGGGCAGCGTTGGCGTTGGCAATGAACTGGCGGTAGAACGGATCTTCCGTGCCGTAAGTATAGAATGTGGGAGGAATATTTCCGGCACGCAAATCATCTACGTTGTTATTTGATACGCTCAACTGTCCGTAGAACGAGTAAATCATGCCGATGGCGCATACGTCGGCCGAAACCTGGTCGAGTTCATCGGGTATATACCCATCGTCCAGTGCCGTTCCGTTTACTTGTCCGTCGAAGTGCAATGCTTCATCGCCACAGAGGATGCCGCCCGCGGAGAAGCCTACCGATGCGATATGATTGGAGTCAATGCCATAGTCGGCGGCATGGCTGCGGACATAACGGATGGCTCGGGCCAAATCCAGACTACCTTCTTCCATCGTATAGGGACGGACACGATAGTTCACTACAAAACTTTGCCAACCCAGTTCTGCTAACCGCCGGGCAACGGGTGCTCCTTCATTGGGACTACGGAACATGAACGCCCCGCCCGGGCAAACCATCACGGCACCTTTCACCTCCACGTTGTCCGGTACAGGATACCACACCATATTGGGACAGAAGTCTGGGTCGTCCTGATAATTGCTGTTGTTTATGGTATAGCTTGTTACTGCCGGCATATTGCCTTCGGGCCAAAGATAAATCTGTAGTTGCATCTCGTCCTCGCTGCCTTCTCCGCCGTCTTCGTCCGCGGTGGTAAAGCGGCGTGCCGTTCCATACACCGTACCCGACGCAAGGGTGGCGTATGCACGGACATAGTAAGTAGTGCCGGGAGTAAGTTCCATTATATAGCAGGCAAATGATTCGGGAGATCCATCCGATGCCGCATGCGAACCGCTCACGGTCGGCTCGGCGGAGGTTCCCCAGCAGATACCGAACTCGGTGATGTCTTCCATGTTACCGGAGATGCGTCCGCCGGAAATGGCGGATGTGGCGGTTATGTCGGTCGTAACAATGGTTTCTACCGTTACTTCCGGCAACCATTCGTTTTCTTCTGTGTTGTTGCAAGCCGTTGCCGTTGTCGCGGCAAGCAGCAGGCAGAATATCTGGAATATTGTTCTCATACGCAAATTATCGGATAAAGTTTGTATGTAGCCTTTCTTCGGTTTCGAAGGGGTGAGTACTGTCGCGCAGGTTGCGCAGCATCCAAGCCATGTTGCGAGCCAGCGTGCGCATGGTTTGCAGGCCTTCCGCATCCTGCAAGGCTTCGCCCGGATTCCGCCCGTGCACGCTGTTCCAGTATTGTGACGGAACGACGGGCATATTGAGTATGGTGAAGTATTTGTTCAGCCGGTCGAAAGTGGCGGTGGCTCCTCCGCGACGGCAGACCACCACAGATGCCGCCGGCTTGTACTGTGCCAACCGGCCGCTGGAATAGAACAGGCGGTCGAGCAAGGCACAGAGGCTTCCCGACGGTCCGCCGAAATAGACTGGCGAACCGATGATGATGCCATCCGCTTCCGCCAGTTTCTCGCGCAAGGTCAGGTACGTTTCATCCTGAAATACGCAGACACCTTTTTCCCTGCACTTGTAGCAACCGATACACCCCTGCACGGGACGGTTGCCGACGTGGACGATTTCAGCCTCCAAGCCTTCTTCTTCCAACGTTCTCGCCACTTCCGAAAGTGCGGTAAACGTATTTCCACTGCGATGCGGACTTCCGTTTACCAACAGCACTTTCAGTCGCTTGTCCTTATTTGCTCTTACCATAATTGCAAAGCCATTTCACCGTCTGCGGGTCATAGTGTGAGAAGAACAGGCTCTGCCCCAAGTCCAACTGGCGGATGCGCTGCATGTCCTCGTTGCTCAACGTGAAGTCGAACACATTGATATTTTGCTCCATACGTTCCTTGCGGACAGATTTCGGAATGACAATCACGCCGCGTTGGATGAGGTAGCGCAGGGCGGTCTGTGCCGCGCTCTTGTTGTATTTTGCGCCGACGGCTATCAGTGTTTCGTTACCGAAGAAGTTGTTGCGTCCTTCGGCGAACGGTCCCCATGCCATAATGTGTGTGCCGTATTGCTCCATAATCTTCTGCGCCTCTATCTGTTGGTTGAACACGTGCGTTTCAACCTGATTGACCATAGGCGGTATTTCGCTGAACTCCGCCAGGTCGATGAAGCGGTCGGGATAGAAGTTTGATACGCCGATGGCACGCAGCTTGCCAGCCTTGTACGCTTCCTCCATTGCACGCCATGTGCCGTAATAATCGCTGAACGGCTGATGAATGAGTAGCAGATCGATGTAGTCGGTCTGAAGTTTGCGTAAAGATTCATCAATAGAGGCTTTTGCACGCTCGTAGCCGGCATTGGAAATCCATACCTTCGTCACGATGAACAGTTCCTCACGGGGTACACCGCAATTCCGGATGGCATTACCCACGTTCTGTTCGTTGCCATACGCCTGTGCCGTATCAATCAGGCGGTAGCCTGCGCTGATGGCATCCCTTACGCACCGTTCACATTCCGATGGTGAAACTTGATAGACTCCATAACCCAAAATAGGCATTTCCACGCCGTTGCTTAATTTTACTGTATCCATATTCTTTTTATTTTTAATGTATTATCAAAGTTATGATGCAAAATTACATCGGTAAAAGTCTTCTGTCCATACACAGATTACAGATATAAACACCCATTTTACCGAATGGACTTGTCGGGGATACCCATAATACACATTAGTTCAGATGTGAGTTCATGTTTGAACTTTTTTATCGGTTTTATACCATGAAAGTACATATAAAAAGTGTTTGAGAGAAGAATGAGGAAAGTTTACTGGTTATCAGTTACTTTCCTCATTTTGGTTAAAAGTGACGAGGACAGACGAAGACGGAAATATGACAAGATGAGACAGAGGAACGTTACCTATCCGTAACCTATACCCCAAATGGTGAATGTTGAGGTTCGGAAGAATAAGGAAGGTTACGAATTGAATTTGAACACTCTGATTTATAGTGAGTTACTGATGAGTAACGTAAGATTTTTGGTTACGAACCAAATTTGCCGTGTTCTGCCGTGAAATGCGTAGCAAGAAAAGACTCTTCATGTATTAATTTTGAACGCAAAAAAGAATGACGTTATGAAGAGTACATTTTCAATTATCTTCTACCTCAAAAGACAGGTAGTAAAGAAAGATGGTACTGTTCCGGTTATGGGACGTATCACAGTGGACGGAACACAGTCGCAGTTCAGTTGCAAGACAACTGCCAATCCAGATTTGTGGGACACCAAGGGCGGACGCATGATAGGTAAGAGTATGCAGGCTTTGGAAGTGAACCGCAAATTGGACAAGATGCGTGTGAGTATCAGTAAGCATTATCAGGAGATTATGGACAGGGACAACTTCGTTACTGCCGACAAGGTGAAGAATGCCTTTCTTGGTTTGGAGTATCGTTGCCATACACTGATGAAAGTCTATTTCCAAAGCCGTGATGAAATGGAAAAGCAATATAAGGCTGGCATAAAGTCTTTGAGCTCATTCACAAGATACAGAATAGGATGTGCCTATGTCGGTGAGTTCTTGCAATCGCATTATCATGTCAAGGATATTGCTTTGAAAGAGTTGTCTCTGCCTTTTATCACGGACTACGAGACTTTTCTCAGAACCGAAAAGCACTTGAAGATAAACTCTGCGATGGTGTTTGTCCGCAATCTCCGTGCAATGGTATTCCGCGCCATAGATAATGAGTGGCTTGTAAAAGACCCTTTCAGACGATATGAGTACAAGGAAGAAGAGACGACAAGGGAGTTCTTGACAAAAGAAGAGATTCGCTTGCTCATGGAAATACCAATCACCCGAAAGAAGATGAGCATGGTACGTGATTTGTTTCTGTTCTGTTGTTTCACTGGTCTTGCCTTCATAGATCTTTATAACCTGAAGGAAGAGAACATCAAAACGTTCTTTGACGATGGCGAGTGGATAATAATCCATCGACAGAAGACGGGAACTGAAGCCGACATCAAGTTGCTTGACTATCCCAAGCAGATTATGGAAAAATACCGTGGATTATGTGAAGACGGTAGGGTATTTCCAGTACCCAACTACAAAAGTTGTATGGATTCGCTCAAAAGACTGGGCAAGAAATGCGGCATCACCAAGCCGCTGTCTTGGCACATGAGCCGTCATTCGTTCGCAACCTCGGTTTGCCTCTCCAACGGAGTTCCAATAGAAACCGTGAGTTCAATGCTTGGTCACAAGAACATAAAGACAACCCAGGTGTATGCCAAGATTACCAAAGAAAAATTGAGCAAAGACGTGGAAAAGTTGTCTCAGCAGATTAATAACATTGAGGAATTCACGTTTGGAAATGTTTGCAACGATAATACTAACACTATAAATGGCAGAGTATGAAACGACAAGTGATAACAATACAAGAAGATATGGTCATCTACGCCCCACATCATGGTGAGGTGTGGATGACAGTTTGGGAGATTGCCGAACTGTTGAATGTAACAGGGACAGCAGTGAAGAATACCATCAAGCACATTTGGAAACAAAGTGTGCTGAAAGACTTCCAGCATTCGCAATGCATCAAACTTGAAAATGGATATTCTGCGAATGTCTATGATATGGAAGTGATTATCGCCATAGCACTTCAAATGGATACATACCAAGCCTTGTTGTTCAGACAATGGTTTATCAGTAAGGTTGTGAACCGCAAGGATTGCCAAGCAGAGCAAGTAAAACACGAGCATCCGATGATTATTGTGATGAACGGAACGATGCCAAGAGGTGCAAGTTAGAATCTCTCATCTTTTAATAAGATTCCTACACCTTTATAATATAATAGCGTACAGGGGAAACGATTTTTGTCGTTGTACCCTGTACGCTATTTTTGTTTCGCTATTATGAAGCAGTACCCTCCCCTTGTGAAACAGTGCCGTCGATTATCGGCTTGCGGTAATTACCAGTGAGAAGTGCTTGTATCTCGGATTCCGGATAGAGGGTTTTGCCACATAATATAATGTAGGGCAAGATGCCTTGCTTTCGATATTCCTGCAAGGTACGGCGACTAAGCTTCAGGAACTCGGAGAGTTCCTTGTCTGTGAGGTATCGCTCCCCGTCCAAAGGTGGGCTGTAGGACTCGATGAATGAAGATAGCCAGTTGTTGGCTTTCTTCAAGGATTGCATGGCGGTGTCTATCGACTTGCTCTCATGCGTAAGAAGTTGGTTCATGTTCATTGTTTACAATTTGGATTAAGTGGTAGGGTGTCCAGTTCTATGTTCCAATATTAACTCACTTGTTTGAGAGTTTTGGTTCGTTCTGTCACCCAGTTTTTGGACAAGTGCTCGGTAGTCCAAGCATCAATGTCCTTAAGTTTAACATTCACTAAGCGCTCTTTGAAATTAAATGTTTTAGTAACGGATTCGTTCACGACTTTTGGATATAATGGTATCATTAGAGCAAAAGGAGTTATGCCATACAGCTTGTTCGGTGACTTCTTGCTTTTGTATATACCAAAAGTAGATTCAATGATGTCTGAAGAGATGCAGATATTCATATCCTCAGTAAGTTGCGCTTCTTCCTTTCGGAAGTACTCCAGCATCTTCAAGCCAAGGTGAGCTTGACGAGGATAAGCATTTCCTATAACATGAGCAACTATGTATGACTGGCACTCTTTACTCGTCTTGCAGGAAAAGCCTTTGTTTTTACAGATATGCTCTATATGCCTGATGGCATCCAACGCATCCATGAGTTCTTGCAACAAAGATTCATAGTCGTTGATGAAAGCATACGCTTCCTGCATTTCTTTTGGGAGTTTGTTGTAACAAGCAAGCATAGAGTTGCCCCAGATTACCCATTCAGACATATTCATGAATCTAGCAATAGTCCTCATGTTCGGTGGTAGCAAATATGCTTTATTTGTCAGATGGTATTGCAGTCTTTTCTTTCCTAAAAGTGTTGTAAGCTCAACAAAATCAGGCTGTTTTTCATACACCTTTTTGAGAATAACACCCATAGAATGACTGATGTCCGCATAATGCACATATCCAGAGTCCAAGATACCCCTTACAAGGTTATGAGCATTGTCACTAATCACATATTGAGGTTCTGAACCTGCAGATATAGTGACTTCGCTTATCTTGTTTTCGATATCTTCACCCTTGAAGTTTGCTCCTACCGTCATGTTTAAAACTGTAACATCTTCATGTTTGACAGGTCGATCTTGATGCTCTGATGGAATGGCTATAGCCAAAAGTAGTTTCTGACCGTTTATAGCGATGCTCTCATCCATAATCATGGCAAACTTTTTGCCTTTGCATGACTGGTCATCTTGATAAACAGACAGTCCCAACTTCTTTATCCAGTTTTCCACCGTATTGTAGCATGGACTTTTTCCGAAGTTCTCACCAAGTACTTCGGAGAATACCTCCAAGATCTTCACTACAGTTCGAAGGCCACAGCCAGTACGCATGTAGATAAGAACACAAAGTTGAATTACTACAAGAGGGAATCTATGTCCGGGAACAGGTGCGAGAGTAATGCTCTTTGTTCGTTGGTCATAGTTATTTTCTGAACGTCTTTTTTTTTGAGTTCTTTCCGAAGACCTTTGATAGTGTTTGTATTCTTCACTTCTTTGCCTTCAAGTTGCTTAACTCTTTTACGAAGACGTTTTAACTCTTCCTCAGGGGTCTCTTTATGCTGTTTTGAATCTAACTTTTTCATTGATTATAAGTATTTGTAATTATGTACAAAGATACTAAAAATCAACGAGATACACAAATTTTCAAAGAACTATTTCGTTACATGAAACGTTAAATATCAGAGCGTAATATTAACAATTAACAGGGATGTTTCCAGCTTGTTTTCAAGAACAGAGAACTGGACACCCTAATTAAGTGGTGAATATAAAATGTGTTGGCTCGCCCAGGGTAAAGTTTTAGGCTTTGCCTTGGGCGAGTTTGGCTTTACGCTATACCGATTTGATTCTGGCGATAAGCGGAACGATGGCTTTGACCTCTTCGGGGCAGTAATAGAATTGGCGACCTATCTGGGTATGCCCCAAGAAACGGCGGTCACGAAGTTTTTGTAAGGTGCGCTGGCTGATGCGAAGTTGCTGGCAGACCTCATGACCTGTAAGCCATTTGTTCAGACGCTTGCCGTTAGCCTTATGCTTCAGCAACTCAACTTTCTTTACCAAGGCATCGTATCTTGCCATCATCAAGTCGAATGCCTTCTTTTCCATTGTTATTACTTCCATATTCTCTGTTTTATTGGTTCAACAAATTCGGGTGCAAAGTTAATGTGTGTATGTAGAAAAACAATGAAAATGAATAACTGTGGCAGTGCTTTTCTGGGGTTTGCCGACCGCTTGGCAAGAAAAATCAAGAAAATTATACGTGGGTCATTAATGAGTTGTTAAACGGGTATTTCGCAAATGGTTAATTTTGCCGCCGAGAAATAAAAACAACGAATTATATAACATTTCAAACGGAATTAGAATGGAAGTAATAACAATGGAAAGTGCAGCCTTCAAAAAGCTGACAGAACAGTTGACAGAAATAGTCCAGTACGTGCGATTGGCAAAAATGGCATTTCAAGAGAACTTGACGGGTAAGGGATTGAAGCCGATGTTGACCAATGACGATGCAGCTAAGATGCTTGGTGTGAGCAAGCGCACCTTGCAGCGAATGCGCTCAGAGAACCGCATTGATTTTATTAAAATTGGTAATCAATGCCGATACCAGGTTGAAGCCATTGAAAGAATGGTTGAGGAACGAACAATAGCAAAGGAAACATGAGCATGGAAGATGGAACATTGAGAAAACTGGAGTTATATCTCCATGACCTACACAAAAAGATAGACGGCATCTACGACATGCTGATGTTGAGACACGAACGAGAGGCGGAGCAAAAAGGAAATTCTGCCATCAATGAAAAATTGCTCGACAACCAAGACCTCTGCCTCTTATTTCAAATCTCCCCTCGTTCCCTTCAACGCTATCGCAGTCTGGGAGTGCTTCCCTACAAGCGTTTGGGGCAGAAAACCTACTACACGGAAGAGGATGTGATGCAGTTTGTAGAGAATAATGTAAAAGAATTCAAGAAAGAGAATGTGGAGCATTACTTGACTCGCATTCATCAGAAATTCAAATAACAACAGTATTCACCATTAAAAATTTACAATTATGGTACAAAAGAAAAAGAGTGATGAACAGGACGTGCTGGTAGTCCGTGACGAAAAGACGGGCGAGATCAGCGTCGTCGCCGGACTCAGCAGAGACGGCACACCGAAGCGAGCGCCCGCCAAGGCGGAGAACACTCCCGACTTCCTGCGTTTTGACCGCAACAGTGACTTGATGGACAGTTTCTTTAGAAACTTCTTCCGCCAGTGCAAGGAGCCAAGCCGATTCGGATTCTACCGCATAGCGGCAGACCAGGTGGAAAACCTGCTTGGCGTGATGAAGGAGTTGCTGAAAGATCCGGAGGCTAACAAGGAGATTCTTTCCGCCCACAAGGTTGACACCTCCAATTATGAGAAAGAGGCAAAGCAATCGGAAGGTCAGGCGAAAGAAACCGCATCATCGGACGATGCGTCCAAGACGCAAGCTAACACAGAAAAAGAGAATGTATCATCTGAACAAACCAACGAAAAAGAGAACGACATGGAACAGAAACCAGAACAGACCGCAACCGAACAGCAGGCACAGACCGCTCCGGGTGTAAAGCAGAACCTCATTAGTGGTAACGATGTGAACCTGCAGGAACTTGGTGCCAAATATGGCATAGACTTCAATAGTATTAATGAGAAGGATATGAAAGCCTTGCTCAACTACGGCAAGACGGGGCTTGTGATTGTGAAGCCGACCTTCGGCGGTGAACAGATAGAGATACAGGCCCGTCTGTCATTCCGCAAGGACGATAACGACCAGTTGCAACTCGTGCCGCATTTCGTGCGCAACGAGCCAAAACTCGATGTCGCTTACAAAGGCTATACCTTCACTCCTGAGGACAAGAAGAACCTGTTGCAGAACGGTAACCTCGGAAAGGTAGTGGATTTCCCCGACAAGAATACAGGTGAGCTGCGTCCTCATTTCATCAGTATCGACCGTCTCACCAATGAGATTGTTGACATCCCTACCAACAAGGTGCGCATACCCGATACCATCGGCAAGACACCTATTACCAAGGACGACAAGAGAGTGCTCTATTCAGGTATTCCGCTTCGCAAGGAGATTGAGCTTGCCAACGGGCGCAAGTTCACACCGCTGCTGCAGGTGAATGTGGAACAGCGTGGCGTGGAGTTCGTGCCTGGCAGCACAAGACAGGCGCAAGGTCAGAAACAGAATGGAGACAAGAAGCAGACCGCTGACAAGCAGGAGCAGAAGGCAGAAGGTGATGCGGGCGGTCAGAAGAAGCAGCAAGATCCCAACCACTGGCTCAATGAGGATGGAACTATCCGCCGACTCAACACCTATTTCAAGAAGGAACTGACCGAGCAGCAGAAGGACGACTATGTGGCAGGTAAGACCATCGAGATCAAGGAAGTGCCCAACAAGAACGGCAGCGGTACCTATACCGCCTACGTAAAGTTCGACTTCGACAAAATGCAGCCACGTTCCTACCGCAACAATCCAGACCTCAAACAGGCAAAGGACCAGATTCCGACCAATGAGAACAAGGTACAAGTCGCCGTCAACGAGCAGGGCAAGACCCATGAGGCGACCAAGCACACCAAGGATCCGCTGAGTCCGGGACAGTCTGCGCCAAAGAACGAAAAGCAGCAGAAGGAACAGAACGCCGAGGAACAGAAGCCAAAGAGAAAGGCAAGAAGCGTGAAGATGTAGTTGCCGCCACTTGATCCACAGAGTTAATCATCCATCATAACAACCGACATCTGCGACCGTCTATCCCACGGTTGCGGGTGTCACAAAAAGACATCAGAAAATGAAGACAATCATCGCAGAGAAACCAAGTGTAGCCAAGGAAATCGCCCACATCGTGGGGGCTACCAAACGTGAGGAAGGCTATATGCACGGCAACGGCTACTATGTGACATGGGCTTTCGGACACCTTGTGCAGCCAGCCATGCCGGATGCGTATGGAATGAAAGGCTTCCATGCCGAGAACATCCCCGTGATTCCTCGCCCTTTCATCCTCGTGCCAAGACAGGTGAAGACTGAGAATGGCTATAAGCCAGATGCAGGAGTAGTCGCACAAATCAAGGTTGTCGGAAAGCTGTTCGACAGCAGCGAGCGCATCATCGTCGCCACCGATGCCGGACGTGAGGGAGAGCTTATTTTCCGCTATCTCTATGAATACCTCGGCTGCAAGAAGCCGTTCGACCGTCTCTGGATCAGTTCGCTTACGGACACCGCCATCCGTGAGGGACTTCTGAACCTCAGGGATGGCAAGGAGTATGACAATCTCTATCATGCAGCCAAGGCACGAAGTGAGGCAGACTGGCTCGTCGGCATCAACGGCACACAAGCCTTGACGATAGCCGCAGGACGTGGCACCTATTCCGTAGGTCGTGTGCAAACTCCGACCCTTGGCATGGTGTGCGAACGCTATTGGGAACACAAGCGTTTCGAGTCGAAACCGTTCTGGCAGGTACACTTCGGTGTGGTTGATGCAGACAGTGGCAATATACTGAAGTTCACATCAGTCAACCGCTGGACAGACAAAGCTACCGCAAGCGATATATATAATAAGGTGAAAGAAACAGGTTCTGCCATCATCACAAAGGTAGTAACCAAGCGAAAGGTGGAGAAGGCACCGCTCCTTTACGACCTCACCACCTTGCAGAAAGAAGCCAATTCCCAGCATGGCTTCACGGCAGAGCATACACTCTCCATCGCCCAGAAACTCTACGAGGCAAAGTTCATCACCTATCCAAGAACATCAAGCCGCTATATCTCGGATGATGTATTTGCCACCCTTCCCAAACTCTTCAAGAATCTGGAGAATCATTCGGAATATGGAGAAAAAGTGAAACTCTTGCCTGGCAGTGAGGACTACAGCAAGAACAGCGTAAATGCCGCCAAGGTGACCGATCACCATGCCCTGCTCATCACAGAAAATGCAGCCATTGGTCTTTTCAAGGACGAGAAGATCGTTTATGACATGATATTGTGCCGGATGATTGAAGCGTTCTCGGCAGACTGCATCAAGGACATCACATTAGTAACGGCGCAAGTGGATCATGAAGTTGAGTTTGGCATCAGTGGCTCCATCATCCGACAGACTGGCTGGCGAGCGTTGTCGCTCAAGGAAAAGAACAACAGGCAGGACAAGGATGCAGACGCAACAGACAATGAGGTCAAGGATCAAGTCATTCCCAACTGGCAAGAAGGACAGCATATCACTTTTTCGGGCTGCACCATCACGGAGGGCAAGACCAAACCAAAGCCATTGCATACGGAATCCACATTGCTTGCTGCTATGGAGACCGCAGGCAAAGAGATAGAAGATGATACGATGCGCCAAGCAATGAAGGACTGTGGTATTGGCACACCAGCTACACGTGCCGCCATCATCGAAACCCTGCTCAAACGAGAGTATATGGTGCGCCAGCAGAAGAAACTTGTGCCGACGGAAAAAGGACTCGCCATGCATTCCGTGGTGAAGAACATGGCGATTGCCAATGTGGAGATGACGGGCAAATGGGAGGCGGAACTTGCCAAGATTGAACGAGGTGAAGCAAGTGCAGACGGGTTCACCCATAGTATCGAAGGCTATACCCGTGAAATCACTGCGGAATTGTTAGGTTGTGACAGACTTTTCAGCCACAAGGATTCCGGCTGCCAGTGTCCTAAATGCAAGCAAGGTACCATGCAGTTCTTCGGAAAGGTAGTAAGATGCAGCAACAAGGAGTGCGGTATGCCAGTGTTCAAGCAGGTAGCAGGAAAGTTGCTCACTGATGCCGACATCACCGACTTGCTTACCAAGGGCAAGACCAGAACGCTCAATGGTTTCACCAGCAAGCAAGGCAAAACATTCTCCGCAGCCATTGCCTTTGACGAGAATTTCAACACGAAATTCGTCTTTGCAGAGCGCAAAACAGCAGAAAAGCGAGGAAATGTGAAGAGATACAAGAAATAGTTTGTACCTTTGCCACCGAAACATGGTTCATAAATGGTGTCTTTATTCAGGATGCTTTTATTTACTGTGGATTAAGTGGCGGCACTCGGAGGGATACCGAGTGCCTTTTTCTTGCTTTCAACAAACATCAACCGCCATCCACGGTTTATTATTCACCACTTAATCCATTCAACAGACAAATGAACAGAAAGAAACAGGCACAGACAGAACTGTCCTATTACGGACTGTACCTCTTGAACCACCTCAGAGAGAACCGTTTTCCACAAGCCAGCGATGCGGACTTTATCCGCGAACGTGCAGACCATGCCGCAGAAGTATATGAGCAGGCACGGCGTGATGCCCTCTTTGCCGATGCGGCACAAGAGCTTGCCATGGCAGCATTGCTGAAAGGTCTCCGCTTTTCCAAGTACAGCATCCTGTATGATGTTGTTGACAGTGAGTTTCCCCTGGAGGTAGCAGTAGAAGACCAGGAAGCGTTTGTCAAGAACCTCCTGCCTCTGGTTGACAACGTGTATTCCATTTACGACCTCACCGATGACGATTTTGCCCAGTCACCGGACTACGACCAGCTCTACACAGAGTTGACTGGAGCCGTAGCCATTTTCATAGAGTCAAATGGCGTACAATAGAAAACAACGTCTGAACGACAACATCAAGGCGATAGAGACGGCATTCATCCTTGACAGGGAACAGCGCACGCCGACTGCCCGTGAGCGTCTCCTTCTGGAGCGCTATTGTGGATTCGGGGGATTGAAGTGCATCCTGAACCCTGCCAGGGAACTGGCGGATGCCGTCCATTGGGCAAAATCAGACCTTGAATTGTTTGCTCCAACAGTGGAGCTGCATAGACTTATCCGTGAAAACAGCAAGAATGAAAGCGAGTACAAACAGTTGATGGACAGTCTGAAACAGTCCGTCCTTACGGCATTCTACACGCCGTCAGCCGTTACGGAGGCTCTGACGGATGTGTTGAAAGAGCATCAGATCATCCCCGAAAAGGTGCTTGAACCCTCGGCAGGCATCGGTGCCTTTGTCGATTCCGTCTTGGATAACAATCCCAAGGCAGACATTATGGCATTTGAAAAAGACCTGCTTACGGGAAAGATACTCCGCCATCTGCACCCGGAGCAGAAAGTGCGCATAGAGGGATTCGAGAAGATAGAAAAGCCTTTCAATGACTACTTCGACCTCGCCATCTCAAATATTCCGTTTGGCGATGTTGCCGTGTTTGATCCGTCCTATACAGCCATGAAAGGCATGAGGGCACTTGTCACCAGACGCATACACAACTACTTCTTTGTCAAGGCTCTTGATACGGTAAGGGACGGCGGGTTGGTTGCCTTCATCACCTCACAAGGCGTATTGAATGCCAAAAACAACAGTGCCGCGCGTTTTATGATGCTCTATCATGCAGATCTCGTGTCAGCGATTCGTCTTCCCAACAACCTGTTCACGGAAAATGCCAACACGGAAGTGGGCAGTGACCTCATCATTCTGCAGAAAAATACCCAAAAGGAGTCGCTGCGAGGAGACGACAACCTGCTTGATACCGTCTATAATGACGAGAACCGCATTCCGACAAACAACTACTTTCTGGAGCATCCGGAACGCATTATCCATACAACGGCAAAGTTGGATACCGACCCGTTCGGCAAACCTGCAATGATATACACGCATGAGGATGGCGTGGAAGGCATTGCAGAGGATTTGCGAAAGATGCTCCATGAAGACTTTAAGAAAAACCTCAATTTGAACCGATACTTGGGGATAGAGGAAACAATGTCTGAGGAAGTTAAGGAGGTTGAAGAAACAGAAAAGATAGAAAAAACAGAGAAGATAAAGCCTTCCATTGAGGAAAAGCAGAACGATACGGTAATATCCTTGCAAAAGCAGGAAAAGCCTACTGATGATGCAGAGCTATCCCAAAAGTCCAGTCATCAGCAGCCACCAGTCCAAATGACGCTGTTTGACCTTTGGGGAATGGAAGAAGAAAAACGTCTGACTGTCCATGCTACAAAGAAGAAAGCAGAGGTAACAGTGGGTGCTGCCGCCAAGAAAGTGTCAAGGAAGAAAGCAAGTCCGTTGGTAAAAAGCGTCAATCCGACTTTTGAAGTTGTGACAAAGCCTGTGGAAAAAGAAGAAAAGCCTTCGTTGACAGATGCAAAAGAGCAGGAAACAGCACAGGAGACAAAACCAATCCTGCCTGGTGATGAACCATACGCAAGCATCTCTTGGGAAGAGAATCCGCCAATCAACGGCTTTTACGAGATGATGATGACCATGGCTCCCGAAGACAGGGTGCTGCTGCGCCAAAAGGCGGAACTGCACCGTCAGGAACAACTCAAGGCTTTGGGCGTTGAAGATACGCTTGATCCGAAGTTCAAGCCTCCGATGGAACCGATAGAAGTTCTCAAAGTTCAAATCGGGCATGGACAGTCGAAAGGGAATGAGGCAAAAGAAGATTCCAAGACTCAGAGCACATTGAAAGAAACAAATCATGAGCGGGAACAACAAAAAGAGCAAGAAAGAAAGCGGGAAGAGCAGGCAAGGAAGAAAGAGGATGCTATGAAGCCCCGTCCATTTGATGAGAAACGGGAAAGTTTTCATTGTGAGGGTTCTATGGTGCTCGACTCTGCCAGAAATATCGGTGTATTGAAAGACCTTACCAAGTATGGTGCTACCTTCATGCCGTTGGATCTGAATATGGAGCAGAAAGAAAAGGCTGTCCTGTATATCGCCCTCCGTGATGCCTATCAGAAACTTTACACCTATGAAGCGGAAGAACAGACGGAAAACAAGCAGATGCGTGAGAGTCTGAATGTCTATTATGACGCTTTCTTCATTCGCTTCGGCAACCTCAATGCCAAGCAGAACGTGAAGTTCATCCTCATGGATGCCTCAGGGCGCGACATGCTGTCATTGGAACGGGTGGAAAACGGACAGTTCATAAAGTCAGACATCTTCGACCACCCGGTCTCTTTTTCGCTTGACGAGGTCAGTCATGTGGATTCTCCAGAGGAAGCGCTCACCGCCTCGCTCAACAAGTTCGGCCGTATCGACTTGCCGTATATGACAGAATTATCGGATATGCCGGAACAGGAACTGACGGAAGCGCTTAAAGGGCGCATCTATTACAATCCGCTCATAGACGGCTACGAGATAGCCGACCGCTTCATTGCTGGCAATGTCATAGAGAAAGCGGAGCGTATAGAAGAATGGCTGAAGGAAAATCCTGACCATGCAATCGTGAGGGAGTCGTTGGAAGCCTTGAAGGCAAGCATTCCCGAACCGATAGCCTTTGAGGACCTGGACTTCAACTTCGGTGAGCGTTGGATACCTACAGGTGTGTATTCCGCTTACATGAGCCACCTCTTCAATACACAGGTCAGCATCGTCTATTCCGACAGCATGGACGAATATTCGGCAAAATGCAGTATGAAGACCATGGCCATCACGGATGAGTATATGGTGAAGGGATATTACCGCCACTATGACGGCATGAGTCTTCTGAAACATGCCCTACACAACACTTGTCCCGACATGATGAAGAGCATCGGTGAGGATGAACACGGCAACGACATCAAGGTGCGTGACAGCGAGGGCATACAGCTTGCCAATGCCAAGATTGACGAAATCCGCAACGGGTTCACTGAATGGCTGGAGGAGCAGTCTGACTCCTTTAAGGAACGCTTGACCACGATGTACAACCGGAAGTTCAACTGCTTCGTGCGTCCGAAGTATGACGGTTCTCACCAGACCTTCCCCGGCTTGGATCTGAAAGCCCTTGGCGGAAAGTATGGTGTCAAGAGTGTGTACCCAAGTCAGAAGGACTGTGTATGGATGCTTTTGCAGAACGGCGGCGGGATATGTGACCACGCCGTAGGTACAGGCAAGACCCTCATCATGTGCATGGCTGCGCATGAGATGAAACGTCTCGGTATAGCTCACAAGCCAATGATTATCGGGCTGAAAGCCAATGTCGCGGAGATAGCTGCCACCTATCAGACAGCTTATCCCCATGCGAGGATACTCTATGCCTCGGAGAAGGATTTTTCCACCAAGAACCGTGTCAGTTTCTTCAACAACATCAAGAACAACGACTATGACTGCGTAATCATGTCGCATGACCAGTTCGGGAAGATACCGCAATCGCCAGAACTCCAGCGGCAGATATTGCAGGCGGAGCTTGATACCGTGGAGGAAAACTTGGAAGTGATACGCACGCAGGGCAAAGACGTGTCACGGGGAATGCTCAAAGGCTTGGAAAAGCGAAAGCAGAATCTGGAGGTGAAGTTGCAGAAGATAGCCTACAGCATCGAGCAGCGCACCGATGATGTGGTGGACTTCCGTATGATGGGCATTGACCACTTGTTTGTGGACGAGAGCCACCAGTTCAAGAACCTCATGTTCAACACCCGTCACGACCGTGTGGCAGGACTTGGCAACAGCGAGGGAAGCCAGAAGGCGCTCAACATGCTCTTTGCTATCCGTACCATACAGGAACGGACAGGCAGAGATCTGGGAGCGACATTCCTGTCGGGAACAACTATCAGTAACTCACTGACTGAGTTGTATCTGCTCTTCAAGTACCTGCGCCCCAAGGAACTGGAGCGCCAGGACATCCGCTGTTTCGATGCGTGGGCGGCAATCTTCGCCAAGAAGACTACCGACTTCGAGTTTAACGTCACCAACAACATCGTACAGAAGGAGCGTTTCCGATACTTCATCAAGGTACCGGAGCTTGCTGCCTTCTACAACGAGATAACCGACTATCGCACGGCGGAGGCAGTAGGCGTGGACAGACCACAGAAGAACGAGATCCTTCATAACATACCACCGACACCCGAGCAGGAGGACTTCATCCAAAAGCTGATGGAGTTTGCCAAGACGGGCGATGCTACCATCCTCGGCAGGCTTCCACTGTCGGAAACGGAAGAGAAGGCAAAGATGCTCATTGCCACGGACTATGCCCGAAAGATGGCGCTCGACATGCGCATGATAGACCCGACTTGTGAGGACCATCCCGACAACAAGGCAAGCCATTGTGCGAAGATGATAGCTGACTACTATCACCGTTACGACGGTCATAAGGGTACGCAGTTCGTGTTCTCAGATCTGGGAACATACCGACCGGGCGAATGGAACGTGTATTCTGAAATCAAGCGTAAGCTGATAGAGGATTATGGAATACCTTCATCTGAAATCCGCTTCATTCAGGAGTGCAAGAACGAGAGGGCAAGAAAGGCGGTGATAGCAGCCATGAACGAGGGTTCGGTACGAGTATTGTTCGGCTCCACATCTATGTTAGGTACAGGCGTAAATGCACAAAAAAGGTGTGTTGCTATTCATCATTTGGACACACCGTGGCGACCGTCAGACTTGGCACAGCGTGACGGTCGAGGGGTGCGTGCTGGTAACGAGATTGCCAAGCTGTATGCCGACAATAAGGTGGATGTCATCATCTATGCGGTGGAAAAGTCGCTTGACTCGTACAAGTTCAACCTCCTGCACTGCAAGCAGACTTTTATCTCGCAGTTGAAAAGCGGAGCCTTGGGAGCGAGAACCATTGACGAGGGAGCGATGGACGAGAAATCGGGTATGAATTTTTCCGAGTATATGGCTATTCTCTCCGGAAATACCGACTTGCTTGACAAGGCGAAGCTGGAGAAGAAGATTGCTTCTCTGGAGGGTGAGCGCAAATCGTTTAACAAGGGTAAGCGTGACTCGGAAACAAAATTGCAGTCAAAGACGGCAGAGCTGGGCAACAACAAAGCCTCTCTCAAGGGAATGACCGAGGACTACGGCAAGTTTATGGGCAAAGCCAAGAAAGACAAGGACGGCAACATCCTCAACCTCATCACTCTTGATGGTGTGGAGTCCACGAACTTAGAGGTTATAGGAAAGCATCTGCAAATGTTGGCGGAGAAAGAGACAACTGGCGGACAATACAAGCGGATTGGAGAAATCTACGGATTCCCTGTCAAGATTGTCAGCGAGACAAGTTTCGAGAATGGTCTTCCATTTGTTGACAACCGCTTTTTTGTCGAGGGCAATTACAAGTACCAGTACAACTACGGTCACATTGCCAAGTCGGACCCGATAGCAGCGGCAAACAACTTTCTGAATGCCTTACAGAAGATACCAAGCTACATTGAGCAGTATGTTTCAAGATGCAAGGCTTTGGAAAAGGAAATACCGCAACTGGAAGAGATAGCTGGCAAGACTTGGAAGAAAGAGGAAGAGCTGAAAGGTCTGAAAGCGGAACTGGCGGCGTTGGATAGAAAAATACAGTTAGAATTGGCACCACCACAGGAGCAAGATACTGCTGAAAAACACGAAACAAAGAATATAGAAACAGAACAAAGCATAGTTGGAAAACAAGCACGCTCCGTCTGTCGGTTATGACACCTTATTATATATAGGGGTATCTTGATGTTTTTATCATAATAAGATACCCCTGTTTTTTACATGAAATCTCAAATTTGTAAACATACCCCCATCATAAAATGAACAGCAAGTATTCCTGCTGAGTTTATCAATCAGGGGCATTGTTGTTGATGACGACTCTACCATCAGCTCATATATACCTTTCCGACACAAGCATATAGTGTTTTCGTTTGTACCCCGAGTGTGTACAGTTTCAAACCATGATTTACATTCTAACATAAGAAACTGAAGCCGTGACCATTTGTGTATTTTTGCCAAACTAACTCCAGTACATACAACAGATGTAAAAGATTTCTGCAAAATCGACCGAAATCATAAGAAAAAAACACCAAACCAGCAAATTTCTTAATGATTATACTGAAGTTTCCCACCCCTTCATATCAGCTATTTGAGTAATAGTTCCCTTCGGTG
>OKVF01000219.1_pt1 | contig 72114 bp, 66 predicted proteins | sample 1604831 | NCBI WGS metagenome assembly OKVF01 (sample SAMN01760980, study PRJEB22395) | human gut metagenome
GATACAGAGCGTAGTTCTGGAATACCATTGCGATATCTCTGTCCTTAGGCTCTACATCGTTAACTACTCTGTCACCGATCTTTAATTCACCAGAAGAGATATCTTCCAGACCAGCGATCATACGAAGAGTTGTAGACTTACCACAACCTGAAGGTCCTACGAAAATGATGAATTCTTTATCAGCGATTTCAAGATTAAAGTTCTTTACTGCTTCGAATCCGTTAGGATATACTTTGCAGACATTTTTTAAAGATAAACTTGCCATTTCTTTTTCCTCCCGAGAAAAATTATCTTAATTGATTAACTGTACTTAGTATAGAATATTATTCAGAAAATTGCTATGCCATAATTCCACAAAGATTTTTTGGACATTATGTAAAAAGTGCTTACTCATAAGTTATTTCTACTTATAAGTAAGCAACTTGCCTAACTTGTCTCAACTTTCATGTACAGATTGCTGAATTATGAAAACCAGTTGATTCTCTTTTTACTTCTTGGATGCTTTATTTTCAGACATTTGTTCCATACTTTCACTTCCTGCAAATATACCGCTGTCTTCAGAGCCAATGTCAAACTCTTCTTCCTCCTTAGGAGCCAGAGCATCCTCATACTTTTTAAATATTCTAAGGAAAAGAAATGATTTCAGATAAATCATAAGTCCTATGGCCAGTAAAACAATGACCGGCAATATCTGTGGAAAGAAGTAAAGTAATACCAGAGGAACCGCATAGGATACTACAAACAAAAGTGCACTGGGCAAATGAGATAATGCCATTAAGAAAGCATTCTTAAGCGTATGCTTTACTGTATTGTAAAAACGTGCCTGCATGGCAAATACAAAAGAAGTTCCCAATGCAATGATCAGAGTTACCGTAACCAGTCCAAGCTTGATCCAGCGGTCAAATGCCAGACCAGAGTAAGCAATAATACGATAATCTACATACAGAACACCACAGGCTGCAAGAATGATCAGCCATAATGCCGTTGCCTGTTTGAAATTCTCTTTAAATGCCTTGAGAAATCCCTTACAGATATAACTTTCTTCATTTTTTACCATTTTGAAGCTTATATAATATCCTGCCGTCACGGATGCCCCTATGGTAAAGATAGGAATACTGAAGATCAGCACCATGATATTCAATATCATAATATCACACAGCTTATTCAGAAAATTCATAAACGGACTGTCAAGTTTAAACATATTAGTCTTTTCTCCTCTCAGGGTATCTTCCTCTGAGTATCATACTATGTTTTCCCCTGTTTTTCAACATAATGCCCAAAATCATTTTGTAAAATTCTTATAAACCTGTTCATAATTACGCAGAAGTCTCTGATGTGTGACCAGAGTTGCCTGTGCTTTTTGTGAAGCTTTATCCAGAATCTCGTCATAATAACGCAGGAATGTATCTGCTACCACACCATCATATTTACCGGATACAATGCCATCGTTGAGTTCTTCCATGATATCTTCTTTTGTATAAGCCTTACGGTATGGCTTATCATTGACCATACTGACAATTGTTTCTGCAGTCTGTAAAATAGCCTGCTTGGTATTCATTACGCTTCCTTTAAGTCCTCTGGGATAACCACTTCCGTCAAAGCGTTCATGATGTGCCAGTGCAATATCCACGATATTTTTAGAGAATTTCCCTTCTATTGCCTTATGCATCAGTTCCACATGCGTATGAATGAGGTTCTTCTCCGCATCTTCCAGAGTACGCGGCGCATCAATAATATCCGAGGGAATTGCCAGCATACCAATATCATGAACCAGTGCAGCATAATAAATTTCCGCGCTGTCGAGTTCACTGATATTCATTTTTCTGCCGATTTCCCTGCATACATAGATTGTTTCTATCGTATCTGCCACCATGCTTTCTTTCTTCAGTCCGGTGCAGTACATCAACATTCTAAGGTATTTCTCCTTTTCCTCATCTGACAACAGGACATAATCTATGCTCTCTTCAAATTCATCGCGATATGAACCATCTGACAATTTGGTAAAGATATCATATTTCTCTATTGCTGCATATAACAATTTACATGCCTTTTCATCATATTTTGTACCTACATAACGCTCGATCATATGATAATCAAATTTATCTGCAAATGCGCGATGCCAGATATCCATGATCTCTGCTACTTTGAGAATCTCAGCTTCATCCTTATAGATATAGTCGATATCCTGCACCTTTACTGTATCCACGTGATGATACAGTATCATCTTGGACTGTTCCTCCAGTGGAGATAAATATTTCAGGAAAAGGTAGCCGTATATGGAATGAGGCATTGGGTTTTTGGCTTCATACGTAAGCTGTTTACGCACATTATCCGTTTTATATGCTCCAATGTCATGCAATACTCCCAACAGCATAAAATCTGCAATTTCATATTTCTCGTAATTGCCTTTACACTCCAGCATTTTAGACATTATGTAGCTGACACGCATCCCATGATTTACCAGTGATTCATCCATCAGCTTAAGTGTCTCACAGATGAGATAAAATAAATTTTTACTTGTGATATATTCTATTGCCACTTCTTTTGCCTCCCTCTATTATGCGGATCAGATGATACCCTCTTACAGCATGCGTTCCATAGGTGTATATCTGATGCCGTCACTTGTCTGTTCCTCCTGCGTATCCCTGAAATTAAGCTTATGATAAAATCCGACTGCATAAGGTGCTGCGTTAACTGTTATTCTTCTGTAGCCTTCTTCATTGCGCACATAATCACTTACATATTCTATCAGTTTGCGTCCAATCCCACGCTTATGGTATGCAGCATCCACAAACAACAGAGAAATATGTGTCTCATTTCGCAGGCTTATCATTCCAACAATCCTGCCCCGTTCCTGTGCCACAAAAAGCTGATAGGCACCCATTAAAAACATCCGGTGCAGAACAGAATCCGTAATAAAGTCCTGAAAACTCTTTATCCCTTCCTGTGTATAATCTCCTGCCTCGAACCGCATAAAAGTTCTCCACGCAAGCGCCATGGCGTCATCCCATTCTTCCCTGTAAGCAGGGCGTACGCCACAGGATGACGTATTTTGCCCTGCAATAGCTTTCGCCTTAATAATATTACCCTCTCTTCTCCCCAATAACATATACAACTCTCCCTCTTCTATATCTGAACGGCATTTTCCAGTTCTCTTCCATTTCTGACCGCATCTGCATTGTTTAACGTTACCTCTGCGATTGCCTCCACTGCTTCCTTTGTGAAAAATCCCATATGGGAAGTCACCAGAACATTTGGAAAAGTCGTAAGTCTTGCAAGATTCGGATCTTCCATAATATCATTGGAACAATCCTCATAAAATACCCCGCACTCTTCATCATATACATCCAGTCCGACACCTCCGAACTTCTTGGCAAGCAATCCTTCTATCAAATCCTCTGTACGGATCAGATCCCCTCTGGAAGTGTTGATCAGATATACTCCGTCCTTCATCATTTCTATGGTCTTTGCCTGTACAATATGCTTCGTCTCCGGCGTAAGCGGACAATGCAGCGTTACTACATCTGCCTGTTCAAATACATTCTCTATGGTGTCATATTCTATGTCCAGCGCATCATTGAGATAAGGGTCATAAGCTATGATTTTCATACCAAAGCCTTTCAATATCCTGATCATCGCCTGACCGATCCTTCCTGTTCCGATCACTCCCGCTGTCTTCCCATGCAGATCCATTCCCATAAAGCCATTGATACTCATATTAAAATCTCTTGTTCTGGTATAAGCCCTGTGCGTATATCTATTAACCGTCAGCAACAGAGCTGCCGCAAATTCTGCCACAGCTTCAGGCGAATAACTTGGGACTCTCAACACCGGAATTCCACACTCATTGGCAGCCTTGATATCTACATTATTGTAACCGGCACAACGCAACAACACCGCTATAATGCCCATTTCTTTTAATTCACGAAGCATGGTGGCATTGAGATGATCATTAACAAATATACAAATGGCATCATGCCCTTTTGCCAATGGTATTGTCTCTTCCTTGCAGGAAGTTTCATAAAAATCAAGTTTTATGTCATATTCCTGACTCTTTGGTTCAAAATATATTCTGTCATATGGTTTCGTCGAATAAAATGCTATTTTCATAAGTCTCCTCTTTTCTACTGACCTATTTCGTGAACTTACAGCCTGTAATCGACAGTATTCCCAGTTCATAAGCATTTTATGAGAAATATTATACCATATAATTTTTATAATTGTATATCGTTTTGATTCAATATTTAAATATATTCTGAATATATCTGCCTCTTTTTTCATACAAATCCACAGTCAGGTATGTTATAATATATCTGCTTTTATACATGTAAGAGAAAGGTATGGTCATTCTATGGAATTCGATATTAAAAAAGACAGTAAACAGATTATCGTCATTATGCTTGCATCTATACTGATGGCTTTTAACATCAAATCTTTTGTCCGGACAGGCGGTCTGTACCCGGGCGGCGCAACAGGTCTTACCCTGTTAATACAGCGTTCTTTTGAACTTTTTTTTCAAATAGAGATTCCCTATACAATCGTCAATGTAATTCTTAACGTGATCCCTATTTATATAGGTTTTCGTTTTATTGGCAAAAAATTCACATTATACTCCTGCCTGTGCATTATGATGACTAATATTTTAACTGATATTATTCCGGGGTTTGCTATTACTTATGATACTTTGCTCATCAGTATTTTCGGCGGTCTGATCAATGGTTTTGTCATATCCCTGTGTTTATGGATGAATGCCACCACCGGAGGAACTGATTTTATTGCCATTTATTTCTCCGAGAAAAAAGGCATTGATTCCTTCAATATTGTACTTGGGATCAACGCCATCATCCTGATTGCCGCCGGTATCCTCTTCGGTTGGGACAAGGCTCTGTATTCGATCATCTTTCAGTATACTTCTACACAGGTATTGCATGTTCTGTATAAACAGTATCAACAGAATACACTGTTTATCGTCACGAACCGTGCAGAAGAGGTCATTGAGGCGATTGCCCAGTTGTGCAACCACGGTGCAACGATCATGGACGGGGAAGGCTCCTATGAGCATCATGAACGTAAGGTAGTCTATTCCGTAGTATCAAGCGCAGAATGCAAGCATGTACTTAGTGCGATCAGGGAAGTAGATCCCAAAGCGTTTGTAAATGTTATTAAGACTGAACAGATTTCTGGTCACTTCTACCAAAGACCACACGAATAATAATTATCAGAACAGCAAAAGAGGACGTAACCGTATGGCTTGCGTCCTCTTCTTCATTTCTGCATAATTCCTACATGATCTTAGGAAACAGTTCCTTTACTGTAGGATAGATCTGTGTGAACTTGTGATATCTTTCTTCATATCTGGCTGCGATCTCTGCATCCGGTTCTACGGTATCTACTATTTTTACCAGCCTGGAAGCTGCTTCTTCTACAGAAGCATATTCTCCACAGGCTACTGCAGCAAGCATCGCTCCGCCATATCCCGGTCCTTCTTCACTTTCTATGATATCCAGCTTGATATTTAATACATTTGCAAAAATCTGCTTCCACAGAGGGCTCTTAGCACCACCTCCGCAGATCTTGGAACGTTTGATATCAATTCCAAGGCTCCTGGCTACCTCAAAGGAATCACGAATGGCATAGGCAACACCTTCCAGCACAGCCTGATACATATCAGCCCTGGTCGTATCCATTGTCATGCCAATGAATGTACCTCTGGCATTGGCATCATTATGCGGTGAACGCTCTCCCATCAGATATGGCAGGAAATATACATGGTTGTTGCCCAGTTTATCTGCTGTGATCGCAGCCTGCTCTTTTGCAAATTCCTTGGTCTGTAAGATTTCTTCCATCCACCATTTATTACAGGAGGCTGCACTGAGCATACATCCCATCAGATGATAGTGTCCGTCTGCATGGGCAAATGCATGAAGTGCATTATTCTTATCTACACCAAAGTTCTTACTGGAGATAAAGATCGTTCCGCTGGTTCCAAGAGAAATGTTACACATGGCATCTCCGACTGTACCTGTACCAACTGCTGCTGCTGCATTATCACCTGCACCTGCTGCGATCTTGACAGTCTCTGGAAGTCCCAGTTCTGCTGCTACATCTGGTTTTAAAGTTCCAACAACTTCATAGCTTTCATAGATCCTGGCAAGCTGTTCTTCTCTTACGCCGCAGATCTCCATCATTTCTTTTGACCAGCACTTGTGTGCCACATCAAACAGAAGCATACCGGATGCATCCGACACATCTGTACAAAAGCTTCCGGACAATTTATATGCGATATAATCCTTTGGCAGCATGATCTTGGCAATACGTGCGAAATTCTCCGGTTCCTTATTCTTTACCCATAATACCTTGGGAGCTGTAAAACCTGTAAAAGCAATATTTGCCGTATACTGGGAAAGTTTATCCTTACCGATCACATTGTTAAGATAATCTGTCTCTTCCTGTGTTCTGCCATCATTCCAGAGTATTGCAGGTCTGATCACCTGATCGTCTTTGTCCAGAATAACCAGACCATGCATCTGACCACCGAAGCTGATGCCTGCTACTTTTGATGCATCGTGTCCTGCTACCAACTCCTTTAATCCGCTCTTAACAGCTTCCCACCAATCCTCAGGCTTCTGCTCACTCCAGCCCGGATGAGGGAAATACAAAGGATATTCTTTTGAAACAATATTGGCAATTTTGCCGTTTCCTTCCATAAGAAGCAGCTTTACTGCAGAAGTTCCCAAATCAACACCTATATAATACATGTTCTTCCTCCTTTTATATAAGATAAGGGGCACCAAAGGCGCCCCCTGATATGTACTTATTGAATACGAGCTTATGCAAACGGATTCTCTGTCTTGTAGAGCATTCCCTTAGGCTGATTGAAGTTGATATCTTCAACAGGTACACCTGCATACTTAAATACTTCATATAATGCCTTGCCAAAATGTCCGAATGCAACTGCACCATGATGAGGGAAATTCTTCTCGATCAGTACATGACGATAGAATCTGCCCATCTCAGGAATTGCAAAGATACCAATGGAACCAAAGGAACGTGTTGCAACAGGAAGAACCTCGCCCTGTGCGATATAAGCACGAAGCTGGCAGTCTGCTGTACTCTGTAAACGGAAGAATGTAATATCTCCAGGTAAGATATCTCCTTCCAGAGTACCCTGTGTTACTTCCTCAGGAAGGCTTCTTGCCATAATAAGCTGATACTTCATCTCGCAGAAGGATAACTTCTTGGATGTTGTATTACCGCAATGGAATCCCATGAATGTATCATTCAGAGTATAGTTGAACTTGCCCTTGATATCTGCATCATAGATATCAGAAGGTACTGTATTGTTAATATCCAGCAGGGTGGTTGCATCTTCACTGACTACAGTTCCGATGAACTCACTTAATGCACCGTAGATATCTACTTCACAGGATACAGGAATTCCACGGCCTGTCAGACGGCTGTTTACGTAACATGGAACGAAGCCAAACTGTGTCTGGAATGCCGGCCAGCACTTACCTGCAATAGCAACGTACTTTCTGTAACCCTTATGTGCCTCTACCCAGTCAAGTAATGTAATCTCATACTGGGCAAGCTTTGCAAGGATTTCCGGCTTCTTATTGCCTGCACCAAGCTCTGCTTCCATGTCTTTTACAACATCAGGGATTCTTGGATCGCCTGCATGCTTGTTGAATGCTTCGAATAAGTCAAGCTCTGAGTTCTCTTCAATCTCAACACCCAGATTGTAAAGCTGTTTGATTGGTGCATTACATGCCAGGAAGTTCAGTGGGCGAGGTCCAAAGCTGATAATCTTTAAGTTATTCAGTCCTTCGATTGCCCGTGCAATAGGAAGGAACTCATGGATCATATCTGCACATTCTTCAGCAGTTCCTACTGGATACTCAGGAATGTATGCCTTGATGTTACGAAGCTTTAAGTTATAGCTTGCATTTAACATACCGCAGTATGCATCACCACGGCCGCTTGCCAGTGTCTGTGTATTCTCTTCGCTTGCTGCAACGAACATCTTAGGTCCGTCAAAATGCTTTGCAAGTAATGTTTCGGAGATTTCAGGTCCAAAGTTGCCAAGGTATACGCAAAGTGCGTTACATCCTGCTTTCTTAATATCTTCGAGAGCCTGAACCATATGGATCTCACTCTCTACGATACAGACTGGACATTCGTAGATATCTGCTGCATCATATTTCTTTGTATATGCCTCTACTAATGCCTTTCTTCTGTTTACGGATAAGGACTCCGGGAAACAGTCTCTACTTACAGCTACAATACCGACTTTCATTTTTGGGATGTTGATCATTTTTAATTCCTCCATTTTTATATATTACGTTATTAATTATCAGTTCTAATCCAGAGTGATATTTACACCCTTAAGCCCGTTAAAAGCACCATCAATCTTTGCTTCTTCATGTACGATCAACCACTTATTTACTGCAAAAAGCAGAGGATCTTCGCCAGCGCCCTGTGGCTTCTGTGCCAGATCTGCATTGGTTCCTTTAGGAAGTATGACTATATTCTTAAACGGTTTGCCATCCACACTGCAAGGTGCATAGTGAAGTGTAGTCGCATACATTTCATATACTGTACCTGCCGGAACAAAAAATGCCTGAATATTATCTGTGTCATAATAATATTCCATAGTGATATCCTGCTGTTTGCCAAGAAGTAATATCAGATCTGTAATCGCAACACCAAGTTCCGAACAACGATGATATTCACAGGCATCCAGTTTATGATTTGTACCATTACAGTAGCCTACCTGAATCGGCATACCACCATAGAAGCTGTTCTGTAATACCTTGGCCTCTTCCAATGACTCCAGTTCTGCATCTGATGCAATATAGATCACATGATCCGGTGCAGGTGTTTTTGCCATTTGTTGTACCAAAGCATCTACTTTATATTCCTTTGTCAGGACTCTGCCGTATGCTTCATACTCTCTGTCCGTAATGTTATAGATTTTCATTACTCTTTCATCCTTTCCTTTTATCACATTCGCTATAAATGGCACTTTTATGAGTTTCACCCTACTTTTACACAATTATTAGGGTAATTTTATAAAAATGCTATACTTTTCACACAACCATGTTCTGTCTGAACAGTTTTATTCTATGAAATTTGTATAGCTTCGTCAAGTACTATTCTGGATTTTTCCCATAAAAATAGAGATATCTGCAATTATATACGCAAATATCTCTATTTTATCAGTCCTGTTCATTTGTTTTGTCATTCATCAATACAATAAATGGCACTTTTAGTCTTTCCATTCCAATCTATGAAGTTCTCCTTCAAGCTGCATATTGGCAAACTGGTTCTGACGTAATGCTTCATATAGCACGATACTTACAGAGTTGGACAGATTGAGACTTCTCACCTTATCCAACATTGGAATACGGATACAGGTTTCTTCATGATCTACCAGTATCTCTTCCGGAATGCCGGCACTTTCCTTGCCGAACATGATATAGTCATCCGATCCAAACTCCGCTTCTGTGTAGACCTTCTTTGCCTTGGTTGTTGCCATCCAGATCTTAGCTCCCGGATTCTTCTCCAGAAATTCCTCAAAATTCACATATCTGCGCACATCCAGATGCTCCCAGTAATCCATACCTGCTCTTTTAAGCTCTTTTCCTGTCAGACGAAATCCCAAAGGCTCGATCAAATGTAAGGTAGAACCTGTCGCAACACAGGTTCTGCCAATATTTCCAGTATTTGCCGGAATCTCCGGCTGATGTAACACGATATTCATGTAACAGCACCCTTCTATTACTTATTCTGCTCTGCACGCAGTTTCTCTACAAAATGCTGCAGCCTGCCAATTGCAAGTTTAAGATTTTCCAGAGAATATGCATAGGATATTCGGATAAATCCCTCACCGCAATCACCAAATGCAGTACCAGGAACAACAGCTACCTTTTCCTCCATCAGAAATCTGGTCGCAAATTCATCACTGGTCATGCCAAATTCCTTAATACACGGGAACATGTAGAAAGCGCCAAACGGTTCAAAACATTCCAGTCCCATTTCCTTAAATGCATGTACCAGATAACGTCTTCTCTGATTATATGCTTCCCGCATGTTCTGTACATCTTCATCACCATTCTTAAGAGCTTCTACAGCCGCATACTGTGAAGTTGTCGGTGCACACATGATACAGAACTGATGAATCTTGGTCATCTGCTCAATAATTTCCTTTGGGCCACATGCATAGCCCAGTCTCCAGCCGGTCATGGCATAAGATTTGGAAAAACCGTTGATCAGAATCGTTCTTTCCTGCATGCCTTCGATATTGGCAATGGACACATGCTGATCTGTATAACACAACTCAGAATAGATCTCATCAGAAATGACAAAAATGTCATGTTTCTTGATCACTTCTGCTATTTCTTCCAGATCCTTGCGTTCCATAATAGCACCTGTAGGATTATTTGGAAAAGGCAGTACCAGAATCTTGGTCTTATCTGTAATTGCTTCTTCCAGTTCCTGAGCAGTCAGTCTGAACTGATTCTCATGCTTCAGGTTAATAATAACAGGCTTGGCTCCGGTCAGTAACGCACAGGGTTCATAAGAAACATAGCTTGGCTGAGGGATCAATACTTCATCACCGGGATTTACCATAGCACGCATGGCAATATCGATCGCTTCGGAACCACCTACCGTAACCAGCACTTCATTCTCATAATGATAAGAAAGATCAAAACGTCTTTTCAGATAATTGCAGATTTCTATTTTCAGTTCTTTTAAGCCCGCATTGGATGTATAGAAGGTTCTGCCCTTTTCCAGAGAATAAATGCCCTCATCACGAATATGCCAGGGCGTCTCAAAATCCGGTTCACCAACACCCAGTGAAATAGCATCCTTCATTTCACTGACAATGTCAAAAAATTTACGGATACCTGACGGTTTTATTTGTACGATTGTGTCTGATAAAGGATTTCTCATGGTGTCACCTGTATCCTTTCATCAGTTTCTTTCTTGCCAAGGATCGTTCCGTGATCCTTATACTTTTTAAGGATAAAATGAGTTGCTGTACTCAGCACAGAATCCAGAGTAGACAACTTATCGGATACGAAATTGGACACCTCCTTTAAAGTCTTTCCTTCCAGACTTACCAGCAGATCATAACCACCGGATATCAGATATACAGCATGTACTTCCGGATATTTATAGATTCTTTCTGCAATGCTGTCAAATCCATGTCCTCTCTGAGGTGTCACACGTACTTCAATTAATGCATTGACCTTCTCAACATTTGTCTTTTCCCAGTCGATCAGAGTATGGTAACCACAGATGATACCTTCCTTCTCCATCTGCTCCATCTCATTGACAATATCTACTTCTTCCACACCAAGGATAATAGCCAGTTCCTTGAGATCTATTCTGCTGTTCTTCTCTATAATCGTTAATATCTGTTCTCTCATATATTCACTCATACCTTTCCACTATGATGTTGTCAGAACTCTGTAAAGCGAATCATGCCTTGCAGGCTCCAGAAATCTTTTTTCCTCGTCATTTACCAGTATGCGGTCATTATTATCCGTCGTTCGTCCTATTACCGCCGCAGATATGCCCTGTTCGGCAAGTTCTGATACCAGTCTGGTACCGCCTTCTGTTATCATGAGCATGCTTCCGCCTGAAAGCAGTTCATAAGGATTTACGTCATAAAACTCGCACACTTCTATCGTTTCCTGTTTTACAGGAATTTGTTTTAAGTCTATGACCAGTCCAACGCCATTTGCCTTGGCAAGCTGCCAGAGACCGCCAAATATACCGCCTTCTCTGACTGCCTGTATTGCATTGACGCCGGACTGCACGGCGGTAGCAGCCTCCGGAACTGACGATAGAAATCTATCAAAATCCGCTGCCTGTTCTACCAGTCCCAAAGGATAACGTGATGCAAGTTCCTTCATACGCTGTGATGCGATCAGGGATGTACCTTCAAGTCCCAGCCATTTGGTCATAACCACATCTTTTCCTGCCTTTTCACCCTGTATACGGACAATGGCAGCCTGACCCGCTCGCGCGGTAAAAGTCGCAGTCGCATAATACGTCTGCATAGCCGGTACAATATTTACTTCTGCTGATATAATAGTTACTTTATTCGTAAGAGCAGCCTCAGACGCCCATCGTATGCATTCTCTCAGATGCATCTCTGACTTGTTACGCTCCTCGTCTGTAAGGGAATGTGGAGCAGCAATATTAAGACTGGCACAGACTGATGACTGCTCCGGGAAAACTCCTGTGGCTGCCAGTTTATTCAGTCCTGCATAAAATGCCCTCATGGCAACCTTGACATCTGCTCCATCTGCAGAGCCCTGCGTTGTTACCAGATAGCCCTTTTCATCGGGCAAAATGGCGCAGTCTGCCCCCAGACCCGCGCCATTCACTGTAATTTTCTGATATTCGGTTGTATGAATCACTTTATGTACGGAACGTTCATATATATGCTCCGGTAATTTGCCGAAATCCATCTGTTTTGCTCCTGTTGCCTATGGTGTTGTTGTATCCTGCTGCTGTGCCGCTGCCTGCTGTTCCTGTAATGCCTTATAATAAGCCTCCAGTGCTGCCTGCTGCTGCGCTGCTGCCTGCTCTTCCGGTGTCATAGTTGCTGCCGCTGCTGCCTCAGCTTTGATCGCTGCTGCTTCTGCTTTTACTGTATTAATACTGCCACTTGCGATTGCAGCCTGTATTCTGCTGGCATACGCAGCATTATCTGTCTTGACGCCAACCGTAGCTGTTCTGGGCGTCATCTTATAACTGCTGGTATTAATAACCTCACGGCTGACTTCCACACCATTCTCTTCTACGATCTTCCATAACTGCGCCTTATATCCGATGTGTGCAGACTGTACATCTACAAAGCCAATACTCTGGGAAGAATCTGCAATGATCTTCTCTGAATCTGGTTCTGTCTTGCCTAAAACTTCACTTTCATATCTTACTTTATGTCCCGGATCCCTGGTTTCTACGCCATAGATCACGAAAGTAATCTGCTTGTTGCTTGTATATCCCTCTATGTAGACTGGATAATCCAGATTATTTACAAACTTGAAATCCTTGCCGGAGGACTCTGCGATCGCTGCATCCATAGATGGTTTCACATAACTGATGATCATAGAGTGATTACTTCTCTGTGTAACCTCCAGTTCGGATAAAAGGACTGCATTATATAAAGTTGTAGATACCTGACAGATACCGCCTCCCAGACTGTCTACTACCATGCCGTTCAGATAAGAACCGGCAGGATAATAACCATTCGCCTCTGTAAAAGGTGATATTTTGTCAAGTGTGGAGAATTCATCCCCGGGATAAAGTGTCGTACCATTGATCAGACGGCATCCATTCTCTACATTCTTGCATCTGGCACTGCCACTGGTAGAATAACTTGTAGTATAACTTCCAAGTACATCCTTTACTTTGGCAAGCTGTTCTGCATCACCCTTTGGCTCTGTAACATCAATGACCAGATCAATAGAAGCATCCTGATAATCCCATCCATTGGTCAGATAATCATAGGTCTTATCCAGTGATTTTTCAATATTTACTGCTTCGCCGGTCTGTCCCTCTACAATCTGAAAAGCTCCATTTGAACGGGTAAGCTGTGCATTTACAGCCTCTACATCATACTCCGCACACTGTTCCTGCATAATTGTACGGATCAGATCCTTATCCAGACTCAATTCCAGCTTATACACTTTCCTGCCATGTTTCAGATCCTGAATTGCTTTATAACGTTGTACGATATTTCCTTCTTTACCAAGTCCTGTTGCTTCCTCGATAATCTGGGTATTGACCCAGGATATCCCCAGATCGCCAGTCGTGACCGCTACATAATGATCATCAACTGTCCCAAACGTAACAACTTTCTGTTTCAATGTGTCAACAAAATCATTTACCGCCTGCATGGCTTCCTCCCCCGTCATGCCCGATAAATCTATGTCCTCCACATACACACCGTCCAAAATGGTCGTATCCTGACTTTTAGCCTGCGCTGTATTGCTCCATATAAGCAACACTGCAGACAGTGCCAGCAGCCATGCAGACATTTTTCCAATTACTCTTTTCATAATTTTCCTCATTTCTCCTCCCTGTTCCTTTACACCGGACACAGAGACTACAACTAATGCTTGTCATTTACATAACATCCGTTGTACAATTATATGAACGGAATGGACCGTTCAGAACTAAACCCCAAGTACATAGATCAAACTTGGCACGATCATGGCAAGAACCAGAATAACTGCTATGACAGCAGCTATGATCCTCTGCGTTTTTTTATGATTCATGTTCATATATTCATCTCCATAACTATAATACACTACTGAAAGGATATTATAAATGAATTTAAAGTTTTTGGCAAGTTTTCTACTGTTATGTGCAGTAGTTTTATATACTACAAAACGCTCTGATAAAGCAGGCGAACTGGCAGAGAAAAAGTTCTGGGATAAGGAATACCGTGCTAACAGTACACGTAAAAAATCCCTGGATTCCCTGCACTATATCACAATCCCTGAGTCCATATTACAAATGCATCCTGTTTCCACCACGGAAGAAATCCGTGACTACCTCAAGGATCTGCAGGATCTGTCTGCATTGCCTATAGTAAATCTTACAGGCATCAGCAATACAGATCTCAAACTCACATACGGAACCGCCAACATTACCGTACTGACAGAATATGATTCCCATTATACCAACATGGTGACTATATTGCATAAACTCGCTCAATGTCTGGGAAATGCCGGGGAAATGCAGCTTGCAAAAGAAGTTCTGGAATTTGCCGTTTCTACCGGTACAGACGTAAGTAAAAGCTATTATCTTCTGGCATCCATTTATCAGCAGGAAGGAACTCCTGATAAGATCCAAAAGCTGATCCATTCGGCCTCTTCTCTCAATACAATGATGAAAGATTCCATCATCCATAAACTGGAAGAAATGTTATCATGACCTGGAACCGCTATAGACAGTTATCACTCTGTCATAAAGTCGGCTTGCCTCATTTCTGGTCAGCGTATTCATATCGATCCATGTTGCAGTTACATGTTCAATTGGGGCGATCATCTGTCCCTCTTTTAATATTATTGCATATCTGTCACATAATCTTACAAGCTGCTCTTTCTGTTTTAGCGTGATGGGGCTTTCTTTCTTCACACTGAATATAAGTTTATGTGGCTTAAACGTATCTGCTTCCTTCTCATAAAATTCATCACATAATCTTCCATATAGCGCATGAGTTGCCAGAGCATCTCCCAATGCTCTGTGTGCAGTAATTGGTATATTATAATACCCGCACAGATCTCCCAGTCTTTTGCTTGGCACCTGTGTCAAAAATCGTCTGGCTATCCGTAATGTATCGATTCCATCCTTTTCAAAAGACAACTTATGATTCACTGTTGCCTTTTTCACGAAAGAATAATCGAACAAAATATTATGACCTAAAAGACAGTCATTCCCGATAAAATCCAAAAAAGGCTCTAATACGTCCTCTATCAGCGGTGCATCCAAAAGATTCTCATCCCGTATTCCCGTAAGCTCTATTGTATGTTCTGTAAGCAGTCTTCCGGGGTTTACAAAAGTAGAATAAACTTCCTCAACCTTGCCCTGTCTGACTCTTGCTGCACCGATTTCAATGATTCTGTCACTTTTTGGACTAAGCCCTGTAGTTTCAAGATCCAACACTACATAATCCTGTATCATTTTGTTTCCTTACCCTTTGACCTTTTATCCGAACTTTTACAATAGCTTTGCAGGAAACATTCTTCACACTTCGGTGTTGGTGCCTTACATATCTCTCTTCCAAACGAGATGATCTGAATGTTATAACGTATCCAGTGATCCTTTGGAATCACTTTCATCAGTTCATATTCTATCTTCTCTGGATCTTCTTCTCTGGTAAAGCCCAGACGTCTGCTGATACGCTTCACATGTGTGTCCACTACAATACTTGGCTCATGAAATACATTGCCACGGATCACATTAGCAGTTTTGCGTCCCACACCTGCCAGACTAGTTAAGTCTTCTATTGTCGATGGAACTTCATCATGGTATTCCGTATGAAGTCTTTGACAACAGGCTATGATATTCTTTGCCTTACTGTGATAGAATCCAATAGAACGGATATCATCTTCCAATTCGGTAATATCAGCCCGGGCAAAAGCCTCAATTCCAGGATACTTGACAAACAGATCCTTTGTAACGATATTCACTCTGGCATCTGTACACTGCGCACTCAGAATTGTAGCGATCAAAAGCTGCCATGGTGTTTCGTAATGCAAATGACAGGCAACATCTGTACCATATCTTTCATCCAGTGCATCCAGAATTGCCTGCGTCCTTTTATTCATATCCATTCTTTCCTCCATACTGATAGTTACGCCTTCCTATAGCCTGCCGGTTTATATCAGATAATATGCAGCATCATAGGTCAGGGGATTTCTCTTCTGATAATCAAATAGTACTGTCACTTTTTCTGACATTTGTGTCATTTCCGTGTTTTCTTCCCACACAGAATAAGTAAAATACTCTATATGTGTCATCTTCATTAACTGTTGTGGCTGATATCCTTCATACCCCTCCAGGTATTGCGGCTTCTGTGCTTCCTGTCTGTAAAAAGCCCTGATCTGTTCCTTTTCCTTCTCATTCTGCTGCCATACAGGAGAAAATGATGGGCGGCTTTTCAGGTTTTCTCTCAAATACATATCAAAAGTCAAAAGCTGCGCATATAATTCTTTTCTCGCCGGTGCTTTAGCCTCAGCAAACTCCAGTAATACCTGATATCGATATGCCCTCGCCGGAGTATTAACATAATATCCCTTTTCTTCATAATACTGCGACAGAGCATCATACATTGCAAACGCAGACGTAAACTCCTGTTCCAGCACAGGAAGTGTATGGGTAAACTGGCAACTGTTATAATACAATTCTACCATTTCTTCAATTCCCTTGAGCCTGAGAACGTCATCATATGGCAGCCATTTAGAATACAACACTTCATAAGGAGGACGACTGTTGTATACAATTCCATATTCTTCTGCTCTTTCCTCAATAGGGGACCCCTTAAGCACCTTAAGGAATCCAAGCTGCAACTGCTGTGGCTTCATGGCATACACATCATTAAAGGAAGTGACAAAGCTGTCATAATCTTCGTACGGCAGTCCCGCGATCAGATCCAGATGCTGATGAATATTATGAAAACTATGAATCCGGGCTACCACCTGTTGTAAATGTTCCAGACTCATATAACGATTGATCGCATGCAAAGTCTTCTCATTCGTAGACTGTACACCGATTTCCAACTGGATCAAACCCGGACGCATCTGCTTCAAAATATCCAGTTCTTCTTCTGTCATCAGGTCTGCTGCTATTTCAAAGTGAAAATTAGTGACACCATTGTCATTTTCCAGCAAATATCTCCAGATTGACAGGGCATGTACCGCATTACAGTTAAACGTCCTGTCAATGAACTTTACCTGTGATACTTTGTGATCCAGAAAGAACTGCAACTCCTGCTTCACTGTATCAAGATCTCTCAGCCGCACGCTCTTATCAATGGCCGAAAGACAATATGCACACCTGAAAGGACATCCCCGCTGTGACTCATAATATATAATGCGGTTTGCAAAGCGTTCCAAATCTTTATATAAAAAAGGAAGCCTGTTCATATCTGTCAGTTCCCTTACAGGAGTTCGACCAGTTGGCAATACAAGTCCTTTGATATCCAAAAGACTCCCCTCCTCAGTCTGGTAGAAACGCACCAGCTCAGTAAAAGTCTGTTCCCCTTCACCAACCATGATGCCATCAAGATATGAATACTGCTCCAAAATTTTCTCTGCATGAAATGATACCTCAGGTCCACCCAGCCACAACTTTGTTTCCGGCAAAAGTTTGGGAATTTCCGGTAAAAGCCCCTGTATGGTATTCCAATTCCATATATAGCATGAAAAGGCAGCTATATCCGGCTTACGCCGGTAAATATCTGCCAAAATGTTCTCTGTATTCTGATTGATTGTATATTCTGCAATGTCAATCTCTACATTCAGATTTTCCAATGCGGCCTGTGCATATGCTTTGAGACTGTAAACTGCTGGATTGGAATGAATATATTTTGCATTCACTGCAATCAAAAGTACACGCTTCATTATAAACACCTTCTACTTCTGGCACTTATCCTCATATACATTCTGAAGCTTGACCAGATTCATCTCATAATCCTGCATATTCTTCTGCTTCATGGTAGACAGCATCAATCCTGCAAAAAATGCCTGTATTGCACCCAAATATACAAAGCAGCATACAATCAAGGTCGGGAAACGAGGCACCAGCCCACTGCTTGCATAATCACACAAAACAGGAAGAAGGAATAATGTCGCAATCAATGCCAGCAATACAGCAATCCATGAGAAAAAGCCAAAAGGCTTATAGTTCTTATACAGCTTTACTATAGTCATTAATACTTTCATTCCATCAGAGTACGTATTAAGCTTGGACACACTGCCTTCCGGTCTGTCACGATACTGAATGATCACATTCTCTACACGCATATTTTTATCAATGGCATGAATACTCATTTCTGTCTCTATTTCAAAACCTTTGGACAATACAGGGAAAGATTTCACAAACAGATAGCTGAATGCACGATATCCTGTCATAATATCCCTGATATCACTCTTAAACATGCGATTGATCGTCGCTCTTACCAGTGAATTTCCAAAATTATGGAATGGACGCTTATTTTCTTCAAAATAAGAAGAAGAAAGTCTGTCCCCAACTACCATATCTGCATTACGCTGTAATACAGCCTCACACAGTTTTCTGGCTTCTTCTGCCGGATACGTATCATCACCGTCTGTCATAATATAGCATTTTGCATCAATTTCACGGAACATTCTGCGGATAACGTTACCCTTGCCCTGCTGATATTCATAACGGACAATTGCACCTGCCTTTCTGGCAATCTCGTCCGTTCCATCTGTGGAATTATTATCATATACATAAATCACTGCTTCCGGCAATGCAGCTTTAAAATCTTTTACAACTTTCTCAATCGTCTTGCTCTCATTGTAGCAGGGAATCAGTACTGCTATTTCATCCATGTTTCATTCTCCCTCGAAATATTGATTTTAGATAATATCCAGTATATCATTTGCAACGGTACGTGTCAAAAACTCAATAATAGATAATGCTTTCTTATTTTTGGATGCTACTAATCTGATCTTCCCTTTCAGACAATTACCAAGATATAATACATAAGCCTGACCTGTAAATACAGTATTTACTTTTCCCTGTCCATATACATCATTTGTATAATCAAGACTGAGATTGCTGAAATAATTCGTTCCACCATTTCTACTATAAGAAATTAAATAACTTCCACTTGCGGATGAAAAATCAGGAATAACACCCATATTATACAATTTGTTCACATTGATTCGTCCCTTGGGATCTATCTTTGCATCCGGCAGTATAGAATGAACTGCTTTTTCTACAACATCTTCATCATACTGTTTACAATTGTTTTTTATTAATTGAGCATATTTCCATCCAATAACAAGTACACATACCCCACCTATCACTCGCAAAATCATTTCCACAAATGCAAAATGCTTTACCCCGAGTATAAATGACATCATACTTATCATAAATAAAATGACTATAATACCTACTATTGTAAATAAATTTTTTGCTTCTTTATATTATTCTGTAATACTACACTCGGATCACTTTCATCTTTCGATAATTTAAACTCCGTCTGCGAATCTCCCGTTAATAATATATTTTTTGTGATTTTAAGACAATCTCTAAATGTCGCCTTCTCATCGTTGTCCATAGTGTTTTTCACCCCATATTTTATTAATAGTCACCAATTATCTCTATATTTCTTCCTGAACCCACACGTATTTCCGTATTATTTACTGCTGCTTCATACGAGCCATGAATTCCATAGTACTCGCCTCTATCCATATATTTAATGTATAATGCATTCTGATCAAACATAAGTGGAATGTACACTGATAATGAACCATTCTGTTTTGTGAGATATTCTACCTGTTCTTGATAGCTTGCTGTATCCTTATAAAATTCATGATGTATCGTATAATAGACATCGTCATTAACACAAACATGCTGCTCATATGCCACATATTGATCATTGTCCTCTGTTTTTACAAGCAGTACTTTCCCCTTGATAGAGCTGCCCATTAGATTATAATAATACTGCGCGTCTTTATCGGATGTAATTTCTTCAACCTGAGTATTGTTTTCTAAAGCCTCTGTAATCTCACTGATCAGTGCATCTGTATCATCTGTATCTATTGATTGGTTGTCATTATACTCGTTCTCCACTGTAGATGTTTCTTCACCAACCACTGATGTCACCTCTTCTACCCCATTATTTTTTCCACATCCTGCTAAAAGTAGAAAAGGTATGATTAACAACCCTATATTGCGTACTCTTTTTTTCATTTTCTCATTTCCTTCTTTTGCTGTTTTGTAAACCTATATGATACCTGTTCTAATATCCAACTTCAATATCATATAATCATAAAAGGCTTAATATTTGCATATTCCGGATTATTCTTTATCTTATTCCAATCAGTTACCGCAAATTTAAAATCGTTTGGTAATTTAATTAATAATACCGGAAAGCCTGCCAAATTTTTTCCCTTAGGACATGACTTATATTTTAAGGGAATCTGGTTTAGTTCTTTCTCTCCACTATTAGATACAAATACAATTTTACCATCGACAACTGAAGAATAACTTCCACTATATCTCTCTCCGTCCTGAACACCTGTCCCGGATTCAGAAACCTTATATGGCATATACTTTTCTGCTATTCCTTCAATTACAACATATTTTCTATTCTTTACTGCTCGTTTATTATGAATTGTATTTGTATTTTTTATTAAGACAAATATTAATCCAATGCTTACAATACCTAACATTCCACCTGCTTTAGAAAAAGCCTGTGCTGCAGCATCTGTTTGATTTAATGAAGCACAGAATAATACTACTATGATTACCAGAAATAGAATGATAAATAAATTTAAAAGATATCTTGCAAAAATATCATTTACTCCATTTTATTTAAGTCATTTTCAGTTTCCACATTATTTCACTACTGTATACATATATCCAAATCCTTCATAATACTGAATTTCGTCTTCATATGATCCTGTTGTTGAACACTCTCTTTTTTCTGTGCATACATAGCATGACTGTCAACCTGTTCATATTCCTTGACATAATCATTTATTATTGGATTAAAAGATTCCTGTTATATGTACTTGTGTTATCTGATCTTTTCCATCCTTTATCCATAAATTTTTCCATTTAACACATCTTCTATCTGCTGTGCCAAACTTAGTATTTGCTTCAGTTCCAATTTTGAATTTTCAATTGATATATTATCTATTTGATTATACCTGACAGGCATTTTAAACAAACTTTGTTTGGAATCTAATGCAACCGCAATCGTACTTCCTGTAATTGCTATTCCAAAGCTTCCATAAATTCTTCTCCATTGCAAGAAATGTTGTATCATATATGGAGAACAACAGTAACTTGACATATGGGAATCTGATGCATATACATTAAAATATTTATCAAACTCACTATTTCCTGTTTCTATTTTTTCCTCATCTCTACCCCTTCTTTTAAAATCATTGACCAGATCTCTATGCAATAAACTATCCTTACCTTTTGTTATTATTCGCACATTTCCTGAATGCGCAGAATTATATTTTAATATATATGCCTGTCCTGAAAAGACTACTTCTGACACCATTCGATTCTGATTTCCTATTTTCTGACGAGTTAAAAACAAGTTTGAAATAAAACACTTTTGACCATTTTCCTCATATTCAATCAAATAACTACCACTTGCTTCTGTATAATAAGGAATAATGCCCAAATGATATAGTCTATTAGGATCAAGGAAGGACTCCGGTTCACATGTTGCTCCAGGTAAAATATCCTGTAACGCATACTGCACAATGTTAGAATCATAATCTGATTTATTTGCCTTTTTTATTTTATGTATTTTCCATGCAATCACTATTGCTCCGACAAAGCCTATAAAGCCAAACATCAATATGATGATAGGTCCCGTTATAACAGAAATATTTAATCCAAAACATTCTAAAGCACTTAAAATTTGTCCTGTAATACAAGTGATACATGCCCATATCAGTACCCATATAATGAATACAATTATCATCTTACGTTCTGTTTTAATATTATCTTTCAAATTTTTATTTGAATTTCTAATTTCTTCATCAGTACGAAAACCTTCAAGCTGAACTCCATTTAATAATATTTTTACCCTCTGATATAATGGGTCCAATGTTTCCTTCACTTTATCATAATCTTCTTGATTCATAATCAGTCCTCTACGATAAATATATATTAATATTTACCAAATAATTTCATAGTAACCATTTCCATCCATGGATATAATGTCGTTATAGGATATTGGCGAACAATCTCTAAAATTTGTAGAAATATAATATGCCTCATCATTTTTCTCATCAATTGTATCAGATAATGATTCTACATTTTGTTCATATGAATTACTATTGGCAAAAAAATAATGTTCTCTTGTTAAAGTAGTATCTCCATCAAATTTATACTCCAAAAAAGTAAGTGATGTGGGCATATCACTATCATCTGCAATTTTTACAACTAACCTTTTATTTTCTTCAGATACTCCTATCTTTTCCAAATATTCTTGAGCTAAATATGGTGCATTATAATTTTTCCCATAAATAAAGTATGAAAAGTCTGTACATACACCTTCTGGAAAGTCTGTACTATCTTCACACACCTTTCTTTTTGAAACATAACATGCTGCACTATTATTAATTAATGTAGCCTCATCCGTGCTCTGCACTTCCTCTGACCCTGTGTTTTCTTCATTAATTTCCGAAGATAACTCTACTTTTTCAGTTTCTTGTGTCGGTACATTAACTGAAATCTCTGTTTTTTCCTCATTGCTTTTCCCGCATGCAACACTTCCAACTAACACCATAATTATTGTTATTACAACTACATATTTTTTTCTCATTTTATTTCTCCTTTGCTATAAGTATAAAATTATTTATACTATTTTCTATACTATACATTACGCCTGCATAACTTTTTATTATAAAGTTACATTACAAGTCATTATCTTACCCTACTATTTATAGAATTCTCTATTTTTTGTGCAAATGCCATAATCTGTTGAATCCTCTGTTTAGAGTTTTCTATAGACATTTTTTCAATTTCTTTATATTCTCTAGGCATTGCAAATAAATAATATCCTGTATTAAGCGCAATTGCAATTTGATCTCCTACTATTCCAACGCCAAAATGTCCATACTGTTTCTCTAGTATCAAAAGTTGTTCCATTACATATGGTGTCAAAACATAAAATGCATCCTGTTCGTTAGTTGCGTACACTTCAAAAATATTTTCAAACTGTTTATTTTCTACATGTATTCTATGTTCTTTGCTTTTATCACCACGATAGTATTGTACACCTCTGCGTTTTTTTGTAAATATCCTTACATTCCCTTGCAAGTTAGATTTGAAATTAAGTATATATGCTTGTCCTATAAAATAAGTTTTTGAATCATACCTGTCTAATTTACTATCAAATACTGATTCAGATAACATTAGATTAGATATATAACACATCTTTCCATTTTTGTTATAACTAATCAAATAACTTCCTTTCACACTATCATATTGAGGTATCGCACCTACTGCATGCAATTTTACAGCGTCTATATACCCTTCCGGATCACATTTTGCTCCTGGAATACTTGCCTCTACTGCTTTTATAACGATTGTATTATCATATAACCTTTTTGTTCTCTTAGAAGCAAGATACCAGTTCCATACAATTGGAGCAAGAAAAATGAAGCTTATAACCGGTGTTATCCCAAGAATATAATAATTTTTAAAAATTCCCATGGTCAATAATAAATTTTCAACAGCAAAAATTAGTATTAAAACAAAAAACCATATAGCCAAGAATACCAAATGTAATTTCTTCTTTTTTATACCATTCTTAACTTCTGCATTTATATCATTTTCTGCAGAAGAATATTTAAAATCCGTATCTCCATCTTTTGTTAAAATAACATTTGTGATTCGCCTCATGCTATTTTGAAAATAAGACTCCTTGTTATCACTCATGCTTTCTCACTCCTTATTACTCCGCTTTACCTATAACTTCCCAGTCTTGCCCTCTAGCAATATTTATATTAACTTTATTTAATGCTCTTTCATAAGGAGTTCCTTCAATAGCCTGTAATTCCACATTCTCTAATAATTGAATATACAATGCCGATTTATCCATAACAATAGGTACACTATACATTCTGTCATCTTTTATTATATCAACATAATCCTGATAACTCTGTTGATCATGGAAAAATTTATTATGCACTACATAATATGTAGTATCACTTGTTGGAACAAACTGCTGATAAGTTTCATAATCCTTATCTTGATTTGTTTTTACGACTAAAATTTTACCTGGAATGGTTTCTCCCATAAGTTCTTTGTAATGTTCTTGTGTATAACCCGTTTCTATTTCTTGTACATCATAGGTACCATTATTTAAATTATCTATTACATCCCTTACTGTATCTATTAACGAAAGAGTTTCCTCTGTTTGCACATTATCTTTTTTACTTTTTTCTCGTCATTTTCTGAACTTGTCTGCTCATTTCTATCTTGTTGTACTTCTTCTGATTTGCATGAAACCATTACCATAGTCAGTCCCAATAAAGTTAGAAAAATCAATAGTTTCTTTTTCATAATTATTCCTTTCTTTTACCATATAACTGTTCTATATTGATCATTCAAACTTTCTACTAATGTATCATATGATCTTAAATAACTTACAGGCTCTTCTATTGGTACAGTTCTGGTATAATAAGCATCTGCATCTGTATAATCTATTACATCTTCTCCATAATCATCCATCGCCTTTTTATAATTGTTCTCACATGAATCGAAAGTATGCTGTACATAATATATTGTATCATCATCAAATGTATATTCTTCTATTATAATAGGCGTCGCCGTATTGTCCTGATTCCAAAGTGCAATAAGCTTTTTCCCCTCTTCTGATACCCCTATCTGCTCTAAATACTGTTGAGCTTTTACCATTCCATCAAACCCAATATCATAAATATAATAAGTAAACTCCGGTGCAACTCCTTCTGGCAGACCTATCAGATCTTGTGGCTGTACCCCAGTGTCTGACAAGGCAGTTCTGACTTTTCCAATTTCTACATTTACACTGTTTTCTGCTTTTTCCTGTGTATTCTCCTGAGACTCTACCGTTGAACTTTCAGTTGTTGCAGATGTTTTCTCTTCCGTTTGACTATTTCCACATGCTGTCATAGCCAGTGCCATTGAACAACAAACTATAAATACTCCTTTTTTCATAACGTATATAACTCCTTTTATTCTCTCTTTTTAAACTTAGTACAAATTATTCAGACTAACAAACAGATTCCTGCTAATGTTTTATTATCCTATAGATTTTTCAATTTCTTTTACCAGGTTTAATACATTCTGTATCTCGTTCTTTGATGTTTCAATAGATATCTGCTCAATATTTTGATAATTGTGAGGCATGGCAAAGTAAACAGCCCCAGTATTAAATGCAATCACAGCCTCATTTTGACATACTGACATTGCAAAACCACCATAGCTTTGCTTCAATGCAAGCAGTTTATCCATGACCTGATCATTTAGTGCATACGATACAATCCTTTCATCCGTAGTATATACTGTAAATGTATCATCAAAAGTGCTGTTACCCGTCATTATCTGCTTCTCATTTTCATCAGTTTTATGAAGCAATGATAATGCTTTCTTATTTTTGGATGCTACTAATCTGATCTTCCCTTTCAGACAATTACCAAGATATAATACATAAGCCTGACCTGTAAATACAGTATTTACTTTTCCCTGTCCATATACATCATTTGTATAATCAAGACTGAGATTGCTGAAATAATTCGTTCCACCATTTCTACTATAAGAAATTAAATAACTTCCACTTGCGGATGAAAAATCAGGAATAACACCCATATTATACAATTTGTTCACATTGATTCGTCCCTTGGGATCTATCTTTGCATCCGGCAGTATAGAATGAACTGCTTTTTCTACAACATCTTCATCATACTGTTTACAATTGTTTTTTATTAATTGAGCATATTTCCATCCAATAACAAGTACACATACCCCACCTATCACTCGCAAAATCATTTCCACAAATGCAAAATGCTTTACCCCGAGTATAAATGACATCATACTTATCATAAATAAAATGACTATAATACCTACTATTGTAAATAAATTTTTTGCTTCTTTATATTATTCTGTAATACTACACTCGGATCACTTTCATCTTTCGATAATTTAAACTCCGTCTGCGAATCTCCCGTTAATAATATATTTTTTGTGATTTTAAGACAATCTCTAAATGTCGCCTTCTCATCGTTGTCCATAGTGTTTTTCACCCCATATTTTATTAATAGTCACCAATTATCTCTATATTTCTTCCTGAACCCACACGTATTTCCGTATTATTTACTGCTGCTTCATACGAGCCATGAATTCCATAGTACTCGCCTCTATCCATATATTTAATGTATAATGCATTCTGATCAAACATAAGTGGAATGTACACTGATAATGAACCATTCTGTTTTGTGAGATATTCTACCTGTTCTTGATAGCTTGCTGTATCCTTATAAAATTCATGATGTATCGTATAATAGACATCGTCATTAACACAAACATGCTGCTCATATGCCACATATTGATCATTGTCCTCTGTTTTTACAAGCAGTACTTTCCCCTTGATAGAGCTGCCCATTAGATTATAATAATACTGCGCGTCTTTATCGGATGTAATTTCTTCAACCTGAGTATTGTTTTCTAAAGCCTCTGTAATCTCACTGATCAGTGCATCTGTATCATCTGTATCTATTGATTGGTTGTCATTATACTCGTTCTCCACTGTAGATGTTTCTTCACCAACCACTGATGTCACCTCTTCTACCCCATTATTTTTTCCACATCCTGCTAAAAGTAGAAAAGGTATGATTAACAACCCTATATTGCGTACTCTTTTTTTCATTTTCTCATTTCCTTCTTTTGCTGTTTTGTAAACCTATATGATACCTGTTCTAATATCCAACTTCAATATCATATAATCATAAAAGGCTTAATATTTGCATATTCCGGATTATTCTTTATCTTATTCCAATCAGTTACCGCAAATTTAAAATCGTTTGGTAATTTAATTAATAATACCGGAAAGCCTGCCAAATTTTTTCCCTTAGGACATGACTTATATTTTAAGGGAATCTGGTTTAGTTCTTTCTCTCCACTATTAGATACAAATACAATTTTACCATCGACAACTGAAGAATAACTTCCACTATATCTCTCTCCGTCCTGAACACCTGTCCCGGATTCAGAAACCTTATATGGCATATACTTTTCTGCTATTCCTTCAATTACAACATATTTTCTATTCTTTACTGCTCGTTTATTATGAATTGTATTTGTATTTTTTATTAAGACAAATATTAATCCAATGCTTACAATACCTAACATTCCACCTGCTTTAGAAAAAGCCTGTGCTGCAGCATCTGTTTGATTTAATGAAGCACAGAATAATACTACTATGATTACCAGAAATAGAATGATAAATAAATTTAAAAGATATCTTGCAAAAATATCATTTACTCCATATGCTTTATTTATGTATTTTGCTTCTTGCTCACTTGGCACTCTTTGTTCCATTAGTTCAACTACTCTCCCCCATTTATTCTATCTTCAATATTCTGTGCAAAATCCAGATTATTTTTTATTTCATTTATCGTATTTTCTATTGAAATGCTTTGACTATTCTTTGTCATTGACAATTCCAAAAATTTATTCATTGAACTGAGCACAAAAACTATTTCAGATCCTTTTACCGATACATTGAATACTCCATACCTATCTTTTATGTTTAACAATTGTTCTATTACAGATGGTGTCAAAACCTCCAGTGCATCTTCTTCACTTGATGCATATACTTTGAAATTATCTGTAAACCGAGAATTACTTATCCCTATTTCTTTCTCACCATACATTAATTCATTACGCCCTGCAAGTCTTTCCCTTTTATCTATATCAGTCCTGATTTTAGAAATAATACGTACATGTCCGGGAATATATGATTTGTATGCCAAAGTATATACCTGCCCTTCAAACACTGTCCTTGGACCATTCTGGTTTCCCTCTATATCAAGTTTTAAAACCAGATTAGATAATGAGAGTCTCTTTTCTTTTCTGCTATATTCCAAAAGATAACTGCCTTTTGCACTGTTATATCTCGGAATTACTCCCAGCTTCCACAACATTACATCATCTACGAATCTATCAGGTTCAATATTTGCATCCGGCAACAGTGTCTGTACAGCTTTTTTGACTATCTGTTCATTATAATATTCCCTGTTTTTTTTACGTTCCTGAGTAAATTTATATAGTAAACCAAATCCACATATAATTATAAGAACAACTAGTAGCCTTAAATATTTACTTTGTGCACCACCTGGCACAATACGAAAAAGAATAAATACAACTCCTAAAAGGATAAAACACAATATCTGCTTCTGTGAAAATTTTCTTTCCTTGCCTAAATCAACCTGTATCTTCTCATCAGTTAAATTAGAGTCATTCTCATTTTTCATATTCTTAACCATGCCTTCCTGTGACCTGCAGACTTTGAGACTCCAGCACAAATTTGAGTGTGAAAGCTTCTCTTTTTCGCATTATTTCACTACTGTGTACATATCTCCAAATCCTTCATAATACTGAATCTCATCTTCATATGACCCTGTTGTTGAGCACTCTTTTTTTTCTGTGCAAACATACATAGCATCGCTGTCAGCCTGTTCATATTCCTTGACATAATCATTTATTATCGAATTAAAAGATCCCTGACCAGATGCAAAGTAAAAGTCCTGTCTATAAGTTTTTCCATCTTCAAAAGAAATTACAAAAAAATTCATATTAGCACCAGTATAATCTGGTTTCTGATAAACTACTATCTTTTTGCCTTCTTCTGAAACACCTATCTTTTCTAAATACTGTTGTGCTTTTATCATTCCTTCTACATTATCAAATAAGAAATAGGTAAATTCCGGTGCTATTCCATCTGGAATATCTGAAAAGATTGCATCAGGATTTACTTCTACTCCTGAATCAGACAAAGCTGTCCTTGTTTTTCCAATAGAGGTCGTATCTACAGACTCCTGTTCTGTTGTATACACTTCCGTCACCTGATCTTTTTCATCACTTTGGTTATCGCTCTCTACTTCAGTTCCAGTTTGAACTGAAGTTTCATTTTGAATTTCATCATCTTTTTTTCCACATGAAACTACACACAACATTCCTGCCAAACATAATGCTATTATATAATTCCTCTTTTTCATTTCTCTTCTTCATCCTTTATCTATATTTTTATCCATTTAACACATTTTCTATCTGTTGTGCCAAACTAAGTATTTGTTTCAGTTCCAATTTTGAATTTTCAATTGATATATTATTCAACAAGGGAAATACTATCAGAACTGCTATTTTCTTTTTGTATCATATATCCGTCCATTATGCCTGCATAGGCTTCTTCTAATGGCACTCTACAAGGGTCATCTGTATATTTATGCAGTCTATACGTACTGTCACAAAAATCATCCGGCTCTACATACTTAAGTTCTCTCTCATAGTCCTCATCTGAATTATAAAAATCATAACATGTTTTTTGATACTGATCTTCGTCAAATTCATATACCTCATATTCGGTATAATTTGCATAATCATACCGAATTACAATTCTTTTGTTTTCCTCTGTTACTCCAATTTCTTTCATATAATCTTTTTGTGATTCTTCAGCATTACTCTCGTTTACATCATTTTCCGTTTGCAGAATTTCACTACTTACAGTTTCTTCATAAGTTTGCTGTTCTGAAATACTTACATCTTCCTTGTTTTCTGCACATCCTACAAGTAATAATGCAGTAACTCCCAAAATACCACCTATTAATTTCTTTTTCATAATTTTCTCCTGTTCTATACTTTTATTTTGTATTAGCTTCCATCTGCAAGACAGAATTATTCCACCTTATGTCTTCCCTTATTTTGTTAATCCAGATGTAATTACTTCTATCTCGATTATCAGAAATGATATGCTCAAATTCCTTTTTATTATTTTCTACATATTCACCATTTAAAAAAGATTCTATACTTTTTGTTTTTAATTTACTTCTAAAATCCACTGGTAATCCCATGATTTTGGTATTATATTCATAACACAATCTTTTACATTTATCCTCCAGCTTTTTCGTATTTTTATCATAAAAATACTTAGGAAAAGCAATTATCATAAATATGACGCCAATAAATCCATCATAAAACCAAGGATCATCTATCAAAAAAATATTTGCAAATGAAGTTTTAGATTTTACTCTATATCTTTTTTCAAGATTTGTTATAACTTGGGTAAGATATAAACCATGCTCAACGATCATCCGTATATTATACACTTTAACTCCTTCTATTTTTGCCTTGCAAGACAGAATTATTCCACTCTATTTCTTCTATAACCTGCTTTAAAATTTCACAATGCCTTTTATACTTCTCGTTTGATATGGCATATCTGATTCCTATTTTAGGTTCTTCTTTTGGCTCAGGTTGTAAATATTCCCATAACTTATTATATTTTAGCATTTCCTTTATATTTAAAGGCAAATTATATATGGTCTGATAATATTGGTAGCATAATTTCTTTATTTCTTTTTCTTTATCATCTGTTTTGGCATCGTATAATCCTTTAGGTGCCCCCGCTAAAAAAATAAGTACTTCTGGAATACTATCAAGTGTATATATGTCATCAAATACAAACAAATTCAAAAAAGAAGTTTTTACTTTCATATTTGTTCTTTTCTCTATGTATTTTAATGAGTTTACCAATTGTTTTCCCAAATCTATAATGTATTGCATATACTTTACATACTTTCACTTTCAGATTCGCTATTTATAGCATTTTCCAATTTTTGAGCAAAAGACATAATCTGTCGAACCATCTCTTTGGAATTTTCAAGAGACATTTTGTCAATTTCTTTATATTCCCAAGGCATTGCAAACAGGTAGTATCCTGTGTTCAATGCAATTGCAATCTGATCGCCTACCACAGCCATTCCAAAGCCACCATACTGATTATATATCAGCAATAGTTGCTCCATTACATAAGGCGTTAAAACATAAAAAGCTTCATATTCATTTGTTGCATACACTTCAAAAACATCGTCAAATCTTGAATTTTCCATATGTATTCTGTGATCTGTTTTTTTATTGCCTTTGTAATATTGAGCTCCTCTGTATTTTTTTGAAAATACTCTTACATTTCCCTGTAAATTGGATTTAAAACTAAGCACATATGCTTGTCCTGTAAAAAGATTTTCATATACATATTCATCTTTGTTGCTATTGTATACTGATTCTGATAATGATATATTCGAAAAATAACACATTTTCCCGTTTTTGTTGTAACTGACTAGATAATTTCCATCTGCCTTGCTAAATGCCGGTACTACACCTGACGCATATAATTTAACAGTATCTATGTGTCCATTAGGATCACATTTTGCTCCCGGAATACTCTCTTCCACAGCTTTTACTACAATTGTATTATCATATAATTCCTTGGTCCTTTTCGATGAACGATACCAGCTCCATGCAACCGGAGCAAAGACAAGAAATCCCACAAATACAATCGCAGCCAAAATTCCATAATTATGCGAACCGCTCATTAATATCAATACATTTCCTGCTGCTACAATAACAGATAATATGAAAAACCACACTACAAGAAGAACGATATACACTTTCTTCTTTTTTATACCATTTTTAACATCTGCATTTACGTCATTCTTAGGCGAAGAATATTTAAAATCCGTATTAGCATCCCTTGTCAAAATCACATTTCTGATCTGTCTCATGGCTTCCTGAAAATCAGATTTATTATTATCATCCATACTAATCCTCATTTCCGTTCACGTTTTTTGCGTAAACTATATTCTTTGTTACTCTGTTTTACCTATAATTTTCCAATCTCTCCCATTAGCAATACGTATATTGACATTCTTTAAAGCTCTATCATATGGGGTTCCTTTAACAGCCTGCAATTCTACATATTCTAATAACTGAATATATAAAGCTGATTTATCCATAATCATAGGAACACTGTATGTCCTGTCATCTTTTATTGCATCAACATAATCCTGATAGCTCTGCTGGTCCTTAAAAAACTTATCATGCACCACATAGTACACCTCATCATTTACAGGGACAAATTGTTGATATTCCTCGTAATTTTTGTCCTCGGTTGTATTTACAACCAAAACCTTACCTGGAATCGTCTCCCCTACAAGTTTAAGGTAATACTCCTGTGTATAATCAGTCTCTATTTCACTCACTTCATATGTATCATCATTTAATTTTTTAACTACATCTTTAACCGTATCTACTATCTGACTATCTGTTGAAACCATTTCAGATACCGCCTCATCAGACTCACTTTGTGTCATTATTTGAGCGCTTGATAAATTTCCATTTTCCTGTTCATTATTACTGGATTTACAGGAAATTAATATAACACTTGCACATATGATTGTTAAACTTCTTATTATTTTCTTTTTCATATTTCTTCTACCAAATAACCTTTCTATATTGATCATTTAAACTGTCTGCCATATTATCATAATTTCTCAAAAGATTAATTGGTTCTTCGGTTGCTGCCGAGCGAATGTAATATGCCTCTTCATCCATATAATCTATTGAGTCTGTTCCATAATCGGATACTGCTTCCTCAAAACTACCATCATAAGAGTAAAATGTATGTTGGATATGATATATCATGTCATCTGTAAAAGTATATTCTTCTATATGAATAGACGCAGATCTATTACTTTGTTCTGATAAAACAATAAGTTTCTTCCCTTTCTCTGATACACCTATCTGCTCTAAATACTGCTGCGCTTTTACCATTCCATCAAAACCAGTATCATAATCAAAATAAGTAAATTCCGGTGCAACACCCTCTGGTAATCCGGTCAAATCAAGTGGTTCAACTCCTGTATCTGACAAAGCAGTTCGAACTTTTCCAATCTCTACATTCACACTGTTTTCTGATTTTTCCTCTGTATTCTCCTGAGACTCTGCTGTTGAACTTTCAGACATGTCTATTGTTGCAGAAGTATTCTCTTTCGTTTGATTATTTCCGCATCCTGCCATAACCAAGACCATCGAACAACACATCATAAATACTCTTTTTTTCATAACTTCACGTATAATCCAATTATCTTAGATGGTAATTGGATTTTTCCTTTCTCCCAGTTAACACTGGGTATTTATTTCCATCTTTGATATATTTTGAAAAGGCACTGTGGATCTGTATCTATATAATTACAGCTTTGACTGGTATGAGGTGACTCAGACCACAGCTTTTCGTCTATTACTGTTAATCAGTTTGTTAACGCACCGACGTTTCTATTTACGTGATTACACAGCCGAATTCTCTGTGGAAGACAGCAGTGCTCAAAATATTTATCAGGAGGTATAAATCTATGTCCATGTACTTTATTGGAATTGATATTTCCAAGTACAAACATGATTGCTGCATCATTTCTGCATCTGATCAAAAAGTAGTTTCTAAAGTCACAATCAAAAACAATAAAGCCGGCTTTGATGAACTACTCACTATCATTAACTCTCTATCTAATCCTGAGGGCATAAGAATAGGGTTTGAATCAACTGCCCATTATGCTCTCAATCTTGAACTCTTCCTTGAAAGTTCTCTCCTAACCTTCATGGAAGTAAATCCTGTGCTTATCAGCGAATTCAAGAAATCAAAGACACTAAGGCGTACAAAAACCGACTCTGTTGACTGCGAATCAATAGCTCGTTGGTTAATGACCGTTGAATACAAACCCCATTCAAAAGGATTTTACCACGCTTACTCTTTAAAGTCATTAACTCGTTTACGCGATAAACTTATCCGACAGCGTTCTTTCTATCTTGTTAAAATCACAAATGTGTTAGATCATACATTCCCTGAGTTTAAACCATTCTTTAATGAACGCTTATCCAAAACTGCTCTCTATCTGCTTGAGAACTATGGTTCTGCTGAAAAGATGGCTCGTATGAATTCAGCTTCTTATGAAAAACTTCGCTCATTGTCCAGAGGCAAGTTTTCGCCTCAGCAATTCCTGCGACTAAAAGAACTTGCTGACAATACTGTTGGTGTAAACAACTCTATTTTTGATGTAGAGCTGAACAGTCTTTTATCTTTATACAAATCCCTTGTAAAAGAGATTGATACCATTGAAAAAGAAATCAACAAGCTAATTGAAGAAGTACATCCTCACTATATGTCAGTTCCTGGAATCGGACCATTATCGGCAGCTGTAATCTATTCTGAATACGGCGATATATCTAACTTCACTAATTCAGGACAAATGCTTGCATTTGCCGGAATAGAACCGGGAATCAACGAATCTGGTACTGAATCTCACGGAGGTAAGATGGTTAAGCGTGGATCATCCCAGCTCCGCTACACACTTATCAATTGTTGTCTACCGTTAATCCGCTTTGACATGACATTTGCAGCTTACTATGCCAAGAAACGCGGAGAAGGCAAACCACATCGTGTAGCCATTACTCATGTAGCCAAAAAGCTTATTAGAGTCATCTACGCATTGGAGAGGCAAGATATCGACTTTAATGCACAGAAACTTCATTAATCTCTAGTGGATTAATACTAATTTCTCCCATCTGAAATACGATGTATTCAGATGGCTTATTAAAGTTACCCATTTTTACAATTCAAAAAATTTTCAAAATTCTCTTGACTGTTTATAGTTTGTCACCTCTCATACAATCTTTACAAACTTATCTGTATATCCTGCCATTTATCACGTTTCCTATCTGCTGTGACAAACTTAATATTTGTTGCAATTCCAATTTAGAATTCTCTATTGATATATAGTCTATCTGATCATATCTAACTGGCATTCCAAACAAATACTTTCCTGAATTTATGGCAACTGCAATAACATTACCAGAAATAGCAACACCAAAACTTCCATGACTTTTTTGAAATTTTATAAGCTGTTCCATCACATATGGAGAAAGACAATAAGCTACTGTATCATTATCTGAAGCATATACATTAAACCGATTATTAAATTGACTATTAGTGGTTTCTATTTTTTCCTCTTCTAAAGTCCTCTTCTTAAACTCACTTAATTTATCTTTTGTTACTATTCTCACATTTCCTGCAAGCGTAGATTTATAATTTAGAATATATGCCTGTCCTAAAAAGGCGACTTCAGATATTTGTTTATTTCGATTTTCGAATTTTTTCCGCTCTAAAAATAAATTTGAAATACAGCATTTTTGACCATTCTCTATAAATTCGATTAAATAACTTCCATCTGCTTCTGTATACTGAGGAATAATTCCTAAATGATATAATCTATTTGGATCAATGAAGTCATCCGGTCTGCAAACTGCACCTGGTAGAACCTCCTGTAGCGCTTTTTGAGTAATTTCCAAATCATAATTTCGCTTATTTTGTTTTTTGATTTTCTCTAATTTCCATATAATAACGATTATTCCAATAAAAGTAATAAAAAAGTTTAATGTTAAAATATAATAATTATCTATTACGCTGAAACCATGTGAACGCAAAACATTTAAAAGCCAGCTAAGAAAATATGTAATGCATGTCCACGCAATGAACCAAATTATTAGCATAGCCATCATTTTACGTTCTTTTTTTATGCTGGCTTTCAATGACTTATTTGCATTTTTGGTTTCTTTATCTGTGTGAAATCCTTCCATTTTGATTCCACCTGATAACATCTTCAACCATTGGTATATTGGTTCAAATGCCTCTCTTATTTTCTCATTATCTTCCTGTTTCATGCCTTCTCCCAATTATTTTGTCCATACCAAAAGTTTTTACTTTATTGTATGTACTACCCTTTTACGGTTCATAAAAACGGTTAAATATCCAGTCTATAAAAAGTTTTCCAAATACCCAAAACAAAATCCATCCGATCAGTACATAATTTACAACTTCAGAGAAAGCAATGGCTCCTTTCAGTGAAAATACATGCTCCGGTTCTGAAGGCAAATATATTAATTCTACCTTATCTCCATAATTTCCCAGCTTTGATCGAACTTTACACCTATATTCTTCTCCGTCAATATTATATTTTACATAGGTTACATCATTATATGTTCCGTTTTCAGTACCTCTTGTTACTCCTCTTATTTCCTCCCATTCTGTGGTTGCTTCTATTATTTCACATTGTACAGGAATTCCATGTGTTATAATATTGTGATACCGAACTTTAAAATAACATAGTAATACAATAATTGCAATCACAAAGATATACAAAATCACATTGTAATTTAAAATTATTTTTCTTTTCTTCTTCATCTTGTCCCTCTATTCCTTGTTTCTATAAGATTTAAGACCTACCTACTATATTCTTCTAGCGACACATAATAAATTCATCTGTCCTAATTATGTGCTATTAATAAAAATAAAAATTCATAGAAAATAATGCCGTAGTAAAAAAAGAAATACATACTGAGCAGTAAAATATGCCTTGCTTTTTTTTCCCTTTCAAAAAAGCAAAGAAAATGTATATAGGAAATAATCCGTAATAATATCTGTAAAAACTTGTTGTGGGTGCATTAGTATAAGGGATACGAATTGTTGAATTTATTGCTAATATAGAGAAAGACATATACAAAATAATTACTAAAATGTTTTCTATATTACATTTTCTTTCTTTAATTAAACTGCAGCAATAATACAATCCATATAATATAAATCCCAAAATTAAAATTGTTATTATTTCATTTATTTTAAAAATATGCATTACATCCTGATTTGAAAAAATAACCTTCCACTGTATTATCAGTTCTTCAAAAATATTAGTATGTATTCTACTCCAATACTCATATTGACAATCCATAAATACTTTCCAATTATTAAAAGTAATTTGTAAATAAGCCGGATACAAACAACTAATTATCGTGGCTGGTACATACGTCTTAATAATATCTGAAATACGAACTTCTTTTTTATACCATAAGCAACACATTCCAATAAATACTGCAAAAAATAACATGGCTGCTATATTCTTTGTTGCAACCCCTAAACCTATACTGATTCCCAATCCATACCCAAACTTTCTTTTTACAAATAAATAGTATGTCAATAATGTAAAGAAAACTAATAAAGATTCTGTATACAACATCATAGAAAAAAAGCCAATCGGTGAAAAAGCAAACGTTTGTACAATATATAAGTCTTCTCTTTTAGTTAATTCATCTAGTAAAAACATAGACACTAAAAAAGCAATCTGATTTATTATCCAAAGTCCCTTTTCTGTACAAAAATGAATAATCAATGGAATTACCGGGAAAAATGCTGTCTGATATTCTTTCGTGTATCCATTCTGTGCAATTGCAATATAATGTTCATTGTCCCATATCTTACATACCTCTGTTAATGAAGAACCTAGTAATATAATAATGCTGCCAAATACAATTCTTGATACAATATACAAACCTAATATTTTTATTTTTCTACTCTTTAGATACTCTTTCATTTAATTTTTATCCTATTTTTTGCATTTATAATAAAGCCAATTTTCATCTTTATATTTTAATTCATATAATTCTTCATTCTTTTCTAAATAAGCAGCTAATGATACATTCTTTGGAGAAATTAAAAATGCATCAAATTTGTATTTATTGATAATTTTCGGCATCTGATTATATTCTTCTATATTAGAAGGACTTATAAGTCTTACATAATCATTAATAACATTTTTTTGATTATATGGTTCATATCTACCATCAATAAATACATTTATATTATTAAATAACAAATATCCTCCTGTATTATAATGATTAAACAATCTATTTGGGGTATCTTCACAAATCACCTGTAAAAGAACATCCGGAAGTTCTTTATTATTTTGTATTTTTTCATATTTAACATTATATAGCGTATATATGCTATATATAATGCACAAACAGCCAATAAGGATAATCGATAAATTATTCCACATCCGATTACCTGTTTTTTCTTTTTTTTCCCTTTTAAACTTAAAAGGCATACTTAAATGAAATGCGTATGGCACAATCAAACAAGTCTGTACAACAACTAAGAATGGGTAAAATCTGACACTTCTCAAATACAAAATTATATAAAGGAAAAAAATGGCAATATCCTGTGACTTAATTTTACCTTCATAATGAATCAATGCTACAATTCCCAATAACATAGGTATAATTTGAAAAATCAAAGTAGCAAAATCTTTAGCATCTGGCGAAGCCCATTCCGAAATCACAGAGATCATTAAGCTATCCTGCATGTTTGTATAAGGATAAATTAAAATTTTATAGCCATATGGATTAATTAAAATAGCCAGAACAGTCAAAATTAATACTATGATACAATGGAAAATCCATTTCTTCCCTGCTTTGTGAAAATTAATTTTTCCAATGTCCCAGTTTACTACATTACACAGCAGATACACAAAAATCATTATATAAGAAAGTAATGAAGTCCCACCATGTATATTTACCCATAATATTGCTATTACTGGCAGGATATATAATAGCGCAATTTTATCATTTAATGATTTATTTAAAATTAATAAGTATAAAGCAATAAAAATTGACGTAATATACTGTGGTCTGGCTGTCATTCCCAATGCATAAATTGAAAATTGAAAAATAAGGACAATTTCCCAATAAAGCATAGGTGGTCTTTCATTTTTCTTTAATATTCCTCCTTGTAGAAAACATATTAACACAGTAATAAGATATAAAAGGCAAAATACGCGAACAACATTATTCATTCCAAACTTACTAATTTGATATATAAACCAACCAAATAGCCATTCATGTGCTATCCAACTTTCATCACTCAATATCCAACTACCGTAACATTTGTTTATTACACCCTTCTCAGTAACCCATTGTCCAGTTTTAATATGCCAAAAGGCATCATTCATATTAAGATAATTGCTTAAAAAATAAAAAGCAATTGCATTTATTACCAAGTATACTAATAACCCCATATAGAGAGATAAATTTATTTTTTTCATTATTTATCCTGCTTTCCATTTTAATTATCTCTTTATATTTCACAAAAGGTGGCTGTTTCTAATAAACAAAACAAGTCCACCTTATTGTCATATTATAGTATTATTAATTACCATACAATTTCATATAATCCACTCTGATCTTCTCCCATCTGAATTATTTGATCATATGATATATTATCTGCATCATAATATTGCGTACATACATATAATGCTGTATCACTTTTTTCAAGAATATTATCTATATTATTTACATTTTCCTCATATGAATTTTTATTAGAGAAAAAATAATGTTCTCTCCTTTTTGTTCCTTCATCATTAAATACAAATTCAAGAAAGAACAGATGTGTAGGATCCTCCCCTTCTTCATCTGCTATTCTTACTATTAACTTTTTATTTTCTTCTGATATGCCTATTTCTTCTAAATATCTCTGCGCCTCAAGTGGAGCGTCTTCATTCATCCCATAAAGAAAATAAGAAAAGTCCGTGCATACACCTTCAGGAAATTTATCTCTATATTCACATACTGGTCTTTTTGAAATATAACAGGATTTTGAAGTACTTTTATTTATTGTGCTCTTGCTTATTTCTTCATTACTCTCCGTCTCCTCACTACTTTCCTCTTCTTCATTGCTTTCCGTTTCTTGGCTTGATATAATTTCAGATTCATTCTCACTAGTATCTTCGCGATTTATATTACTTTCTACTATAATTTTCTCATTATTATTTGTATTTTCTTTTCCACATGCAACAAGAAGCAAAATCATAGTGCATATTACACATACTATCTGCCTATTTAATTTCATATTGTTTCCCCCCTTACTCAACAAGAGAAATATCATCAGAACTGCTATTTTCTTTTTGTATCATATAGCCACCCATTATCCCTGCATAGGCTTCTTCTAACGGTACCTTACAAGGATTATCCGCATATTTATGTAATCTGTACGTACTGTCACAAAAATCATCTGATCCTACATATGCGAGTTCTTTCTGAAAATCTTCATCTGAATTATAAAAATCATAACATGTTCTTTGATATTGATTTTCATCAAATTCATATACCTCATATTCCGTATAATTTGAATAATTATAGCGTATTACAATTCTCTTATTTTCCTCTGTTACCCCAATTTCTTTCATATAATCTACTTGTAAATTTTCAGTATTATTCACATTAACATCATTATCTGTTTGTATACCTTCACTACTTACATTTTCTTCATAAGTTTGTTGCTCTGAAATACCAACTTCTTCCCCTTTTTCAGTACATCCCACAAGTAATAATGCAATAACTCCTAAAAAACTACCTATTAATTTCTTTTTCATAAAATTCTCCTATTCTGTACTCCAGTTTTTATATAATGCCTCTTGATGTAATTCTATTTTATCTAATCCAAATACCGGAAATGGCAGCTTTATGGTATATGTCACAACTAAATTAAACTCATTTTTCCCATTTACCTCCGCTTTTGTAATTTCATAGCTATCTATATTATACGCATCTAATTGTTGATTACAGTTATCATTTATCCCTCCTATAATAGCCTTAAGTCCCTCTTCGGCTGCTTTTTTATAGTTTTTATTATTCCATGATAGCATTACATCTGTTTTTGTACTATCCATTCCAAACATATCGGCTAACGATTGTACAGCATATACAAAAGTTAATTCTTTACCTTGTTGATATCTATACGAAGCAAATGACAATGTCTTACCCGTTTCTTGAACTACTTGCGTCATAAAATTTTGTGCTCTAAAAATATATCCAAAATTTAAAACAAAACAAATAAAGAATATAAAACTTGTTAATACTATACTAGCTTCTACCGAAACAATCCCACTATTTTTTTTTCCCATTTTTTCACCTCTAATAACCACAATAATAATCTATTTTTTTTGTAAATATCTTATCATTAAAATTAGGAATACTTAGTGCAGGTAAAATTGGCTTATATTCCGCCTCAGCAGAAACTCGTATATATGTATATGCCTTATTAATATCATAATTTCCCAAACCTTTGCGTTGATACCTTGCATTCATTTCCAATTGAATTAAGTCGCCTATTCTAGTAACTACATAATCGCTATTTTTAAAAGTAATTAAAAATTGTAAATAATCTTTATAACCCCATTTAGGAATTAAATCGGTAGCTGAAAGCTTTGAATCATCTATAGTTGTGCCATCATCTGATGCTTCTATAAGTGATGATGACTGTGTAACATTAGCAAAATACGTTCTTATATTTTCTTTGCTAGTTTCTAACTTTACATATTTTTCTAATTGTTCACAAAACTCTTTAAGCCCATCATAACTCCACAACCACATGTCTGTTTTTACAACCTTAAATTGTGAATCTGCACAGCATAACAAAAACATATCTAACAAACATTCAACTAATACGACTACAACATCAAATATTATAAGTATTATCCAACCTAAAATAGGTAAACTTGTTAGTGATTCATTAAGTGACCTAAATAAATCATTTGTAAATAATAATATTGTATTATTTAATACTCTCCATTTTAAAATTGCATTATAAACAGCCTGCTGATTCTCTATGTCAGATGTTTTCCCAGCATAAACATATTCTGCTCTACATACTGAAAAATTATCCGTTTCTACATTCATACAATCACTGGGATCAGTAGATGACCAAAATTTTGATGTTTCACTAAATGTATTTCTTAGTAAATCTTTTTGTTTGGTAGAATATGTATTTGTATTTCTATTAGGGAACATATTTACTGCATAATTTGAAAGAATCAAGTGTGAATATATACTGGACAATATATTATCAACAGATACCCACTCCACGAATGCTTTTAAATAATTTACCAAACACGTAAGATAATCAATAAAAGCAATAATCCATTCTACTAATTGTACAATTACAATAATATTAACTAATGGTACAGCTATCAGTCCAAAATATACTGTTTTATTTGAAAAATTTTCCTGTGCTGTAATTAATTTATGGGATGCTTCTTCAAATTCTGATTGTGTATTATCTACTCTTGGTGTAATAGTATCCAAATTATATCCCAAGTCAGCCGCAACTTGACTTGATTCTGCAAGTATTGAATCCACGTTATCCTTATCACTATCCACTATATCCATATAATCTTTTCTTGGATCCATAAAATTTGCATCTTTTTGATATGATGGTAACGTGCTGGTTACCGATGTTATGTTGTCATTATACATTACATTAGCGCCCATGGATAAAGTTGATAAAATATCTAATGCCTCGAAAACGACTCCTATAATATCAAAAATCTTTTTCAATTCTTTTAATACATGCGTAATTTGTTGCAATACTTGTATTGCAGATGTTGCAATAGTTACCGCAGTAAAAATTTCTTTTAACCAATTTCCTTGAAATTCTTCTACAGATATTTTGTTATACGAATTAACTTCTTCTTTTTGGTTCATTAACCTTTCGCAAAAACCATCAAATGGTAACTGCAACAGCTTATCACACATGCTTTTACAACTTGCCAAAAAATCATCCGTATTTGTTGCAGAGTTCGCTGAATCCATTTGTTCAAGATACTTATCATAGTCTGCTTTATCTTGTTGTGTCCAAAGTGCATATTCTCCTGATGCATTTTTAAGTTTTACTCTTTCTGCACTTATCTTGCCCTGTATTATCGCACCTGCTCCATTACCAACAAGTTTCGCTACACTATCTTTTAATTTTGTAGTTCCATCTTGCCATTTTCTTACTGATGTATGTAAATCCGATATCATGGAATTCATAGAACTTGCTGCACTACTCATTGCCGATTCGGCATTATTCTTTTTTGTTTCATAATCTGGATCTGAAGTATCTAAGCTATTAATCGTATTATTATAAGTATCAACTGCTGAATTATAAGTATCAACTGCATCTTTATAATTATCATTAGCAGTAATATATGCATCTGATTGCTCATGAACCTTTTGTCCTAAATCACATATATCTACAATGCCTTTGCCTATCTCCGAAATACTTAATAAAAAAGAAACTGCCGGATATGATTTCTGTACATTTTTTATTACATTGGTAATATTATCTTGAAAAAAATCGGCTTCTGTTACTTGCCTAACAGGTGCACGATATTTAGATACCTCTTCAATCTGGTTTCTTAATATATCTGTATTTGATAAATCATACATTTTATCTACTGTTACATTTTTAACTTCTAAAGGATTATCCAATAACTTTGTAGCTATGCCATCGTCTTCAAGATTATGGTTCAAATTAGTTAATACATATTTTTTAAAAACTTTTTCATCAACATTTGGATTTAGTGCCAACAAGCCAAATCTTTTATATAATTCCGTATCATAATTTCCTAATGTTGAAAATGCTGAATTTTCTACAATTAGCTGAAAGCATGCATCCCAGCTTCTTTTTCTACCTATTTCCAAGAATAAAGATGAAAAAGAAAGCATTACAATTAAAATAATTGCACAAAACACAGATATAACACCATGACGATTTTTAATAAAGTAATTTAACATATTTTCCCTCTTTTTGTTTATTTTATTTGGAAAGTTCTATTATTTTTTGAATCATCTCATAAATTGCCGTTGCAATTCTTGTTACTTTATTACTTTTTTCAACGGCATCATACAATTCACTCTGAAATTTATACACATTCATATCATGAATTGGGTCTAAACATACAGCATTTGCTTCTGCTACCACTGTATACTGTGGATCAAAATCAAACACTACTAACGGATTGAGTGTAAACGCAGAATATTTTTCTTCTATTTTTACATTGATTGTTCGTTCTTTTAATTTATTTTTTCCAACAGTAACTGTTACTCCAGAATATAAATCTGTAGGTTCCTCTCCTATTGTCCACTTTGTCAAATAAAAACAAGCATACCATTTTGCTTTTTGCTTATTTTTTTTTGATAATTGTTCAAGTGGAGACCAATAACGATATGGAGAATTGTTATCAAAATCACCACTACCCATATATCCATAAAAAGGATCTTTGGCAGAATTACTGTATACCGCTGCAACATCACTGGCTGTTCTATTTGCTGTTGTTGTTATAAACTGTTGATTATATACTACTATTACCATATTCATAAGGAAAAAAACGAGAAAAATTGTCACCACTATTACAATAATCGATTCAATTACTATTTCTCCACCTTCATTTGCTAATTTTGGTTTTTTCTTTTTCATTAGAATCCCCCCATGCAAAATGTAATTAAATAACCAACAAAAATAAACGGTGCAAAAGGTATTTGTGATTTTTTTGTAAGTTGTTTTCTAATCATCATTACAATTGAATATATGATTAAAACAGCTAATGAATAAAACAAAGTATTATATACACCATTTATTCCTATAAATAATCCTATTACCCCAAAAAGTTTAGCATCACCCATGCCTATTCCATTTTTTATAAAAATGTTAGTTAATGCTAATATTCCAAATCCAACTACAGCACCAACTATACAGCCAAATAGCATCCAAATAAATTGTTCTGAATTATAAAGGTACTCTACAAGTAAAAAAATTAATCTCAAGATAATCATTCCCAATAAAATTTTATTGGGAATGATATGATACTTATAATCAATTAAGGCTACCTGAGATATTAAAAAATAGACAAATTGTATTTTACATAAAACAACCCATTGATAGTCTTTCAATCCTACCAAAATAATGGCACATAGTGTTACTAAAAAATAAATTAAAATAAACCATTTATATTTAGTTTCTTTTAATAAATTAAATGAAAATACATCATACCTTTTCCATATGCAAATACTAATAATAAACATAGCTATTCCCAAAAAAATGCTGATTAACAAATTCATTCTGCTTATTTCCACACTCCATACTATAAATTTTTATTTGCTTAACATATTAGTTCTTTAAGTTATTCAATAATGGTATAGTTAATATTTTCCAATATCCATCCTCATCTAAAACAAGTGCCTTACCATTTGATAATATACTAGTCACTTCCTGAAATACCGGTTCAACTATTATATTTCCGTATTCATCAATAAATCCCCATTTATCGCCAACCTTTATAGCTGCAGCGCCCATTTTATACGGCATTGCATCATCAAATGTTGGATCAATAAATGTCGATCCATCTGCATACATGTATCCATATTTTTGTCCATCGCAAAAAACTGTTTGTTGCGAATCTTCATATGCTTTTATTAAAGAATAATTACTTTCATAAGTTTTTTCCTGTTTTGTATTAATTATGCCATACTTTCCATCCTGTTTTACTACAATGCAATTATTTACACTACATAATCCTTGGGAATTAATCATTACCTCTTCGTAAGGATAATCACCTTCATAAAAGATAACATCATCTGGTACAATTGCCCATTTTCCTTTCTTGCACACAGCATATACTCCATCTGATGAACTGGAAATATAATCATATTCCATGTTCGCAAATTCCATATCATTATTCATTAATTTATATTTTCCATTATCTATAACAACATAGCAACCTGCAGCTTTTCCCACAATATCTGTTATAGTTTTTCTCTCAGTTTTCGAAATTACATAGCCATTCTCATTCACTAATGACCATCTTCCGTCCGTCTCTTGTACAAAATAACCTTCTTCGGCCAATCGGATGTTACAATAATTGCCTAAAAATACTTGCGTACCATACAAATCCTTTACTATCGCTGCTGTGTATTCTGCACCTGTTTCATAATTGTATTTATTTTCAAAACATAAATAGTATTTATCAGATAAAATAGTTGGCTTTTTTTCCATATTGTCTAATAAATACGTTATATGACTTGCCTGTTTATAATAATTATCTATTGTTGAATTATCAGGAAATATATTTTTATATTCAACAACATATTTAATGAAATCACTTTCACTTTCTTTCGAATAATATTCCAATACTCTCTCATAAAATTTTTGACAATCTTTATAACGTTTAATTCCATCTAAACAACCATTTATATATAAGTCCTTGTCTCCTATACGTAAATAACACTCTAATATCTGGTCATATAACTGATTATTTGCTTTAATACTATATGCATTATTATATTTATCAATTGCTTTTAAATATAATCCTTTTTCAACCATCATATTTCCTTCTTGTATAAGTGATTCATATTGTTTAGGTTTTGAATACCCATCCATAAAAATATTGGTCCAGGCTAAAACAATTAGCAATATTATTAATATAGGAAACATTTTTTTACTCATAATACTCTCTCCATATCAAAGTACTCCGGAATCTTCCGGAGTACTTTATTCTTAATTTAACTAGTAAATGTATTTGCTTTTGTAGTAATATTCTTCCATAAATTGGTTGAAATTCCTTCAATAGTGGATTTGAATGTTACTGCTAATCCAATAACTACTACTAATATAATAACTACAGATATTACATTAGTATCTCCACGTTCGTCCATAAACTTTTCAGTTAATCCCTCCTTCATTTTAAATAATTTGTTCATTACTTTTACTTCTAAATCCAGCATTTCATTTCTCCTTTTCTCTTTCTGATTTAGTATTTATATCTAAAATAGTTAATACTATTAGATACCTCATTTATTCTTACATCTGCATACTAATAAACATCGGTACAATTACCATCAATAATATTCCTCCAAATATAATCATAATTGGTAATAATAACTTTGAACTTGCTTTTTCTGCTACCTCTCTGGCATTACTAATTCTTGCTTTCCATACTTCACTTGACATAGCAATCAAATTCTTAGCTAATTCATTTCCACCCTTTTGCAAATTTTGCAAAATAGTACTCGTAAGTTTTCTTACTTCTGCAATTTCACACCTATCAGCCAATGCTTTTAAAGCTTCTTCATCAGACATTCCATTACCAATATCCCTTACCATTACTTGAAATTCTCTTGTAAGCGGACCATTTCCTTTGTAAGCAATAACTTCTACGGTTTCTCTCAATGTCATACCAGCATTTATTAGTAATGCCATATGTGATAATACATGTGGATATTCTACCATCATTTCCTCATGTCTTTTAGATACTTTAGTACTTAGAATATTTTCTACATAAAGAGCCATTAATACGCCTAATAACACCCCTAAAAAAGCATACATAGGTATTTTAACAATAACTGCAAGTAAAAATCCTAATACTGAAAAAGTTAACAAAAAGGTTAGCTCACTTGCAAGATTGGCAATAATATAAAACTGTGCAAATTTTTTTCCCTTAACTTCTGTCATTTTCTTTTCACGGGAACGACTATACTTATCTCTAAATTCTACTTTAAAGAAATTTATTAACTCATATCCTATAAAATATAAATCTTTTAAATAATATTCCTTGCTATCAAGTGCATCTATATATGCATCATACTTATTTTTTCCTGTAAAATATAAGTAAAGCCAAAACAGAGCAAGAAAGGTTCCTATTGTAGCAAGTATCACATATGTAATGTTTAGTTCCATATTATACCTCTAAATATCTATTTTCATCATTTTCTGTCCAAGCATATATGCCAGAACAAACATACCTAATGATATTAATTTTACAATAAATGTAATAATAATTACTTTAAAGTTTGAAGAGCTTGCAGTCATACCATTTACCTGTGTTACAACAATAAATGGCATAATAATCATAATATTTAACTCATTCTTCTTGCCTGCAATAATTGATGATATTTCCATCTGCATAGTAATTTTATCAGATATGACATCTTTAGTTTCTGATATTATAGACTTCATGTCGCCGCCTTTTCTAATAGCTACAGAAAACACATCTGAAAAGGATTGTATATCTTCATTATGACTTCTTGCAGCAAAATCATTTACAAGCAATTCAATATTTATATTATTACTGTTCCCCGTCACAATTCTTGTCAATTCCTTTACAATATAAGCATCTTCGTCAAACTGTGATTTCATTTCATATAAACAATCTAAAAAAGCTTCTGGAATGTTTTTACCTGTCCCTACTGATGTATTTAATGATTCCAACATATCTCTGAATTGTAATATTAATGCTTTCTTACGATTTTCACACAAAATATAACGATAAATGTATATTCCAAAGAAGCCTGCCACAACTCCTGCAATAATGCCAATTACAGCCATATTAAAGAAAATCGAAACAGCAAAATATCCTAAAATAGCACCAATTACAAATCCCGTAATTTTTTCTTTTGTATCCATTTCATAAACATTATAATCAATGGCATTTTTAAACTGTTTTTCAGACTGTCCTTTCTTATTATTACCTTTCATATATTTCTCCTATATTTCCCTGTCAATTCCCGTCATTTTAAACTTAATATCATTTATAAGCTTGTTTTTGGTTCTTTTAAGTTCACCTGATACTTTGTTAACTTGGGAATTTTCATCTTCTTCAAATACATAGAGCGGATTTAAAATAATTTCTCCATTTTCATATCCAACTACTTCTGTAATTTCCATTGTTTTACGGGTTTTATCTCGCATTCTGGAAAGAAAAATAATAATATCAATAGCAGAAGCAATCTGCTGACGTATTGCCTCAAGAGGCAATCCTTCTGCTCCCTGTAAGACCATCGTTTCCAATCGGCTTAACATATCCTTAGTGGAATTGGCATGTCCGGTTGACAGTGAACCATCATGTCCGGTATTCATTGCCTGCAGCATATCCAGTGCTTCGCCTCCTCGAACTTCACCTACGATAATTCTTTCCGGTCTCATTCGAAGAGATGATTTGATCAGATCCCTAATGCTTACTGCTCCTTTTCCTGAAGCATTGGCATTTCTGGTTTCCATTCGTACTAAGTTCTCTATACCTGTAATCTGCAACTCCGCAGAGTCTTCAATTGTAATAACTCTTTCGTCCTTAGGTATAAAGTTTGATACTGCATTGAGGAATGTAGTCTTTCCACAACCTGTACCACCACAGATAAAAATATTAAATTTTGCTCTGACAAACAGTTCTAATACTTCAGCTATTTCCGGGGTAATAGAACCATACTTTATTAATTGCTCAACTGTCATAGGCGTCTTGGAAAACTTTCGTATTGTAACAGTCGCACCATTTAATGCAATAGGTGGCAGTACGACATTTACACGCGATCCGTCCGGTAATCTGGTATCAACAATAGGATTCGCCTGATTGACCTCTCTTCCTGCTAAACCAACAACTTTTTGTACTATATCCTCAAGCTGTCTCTCATTCTCAAATGTTTGATCAATCTTTCTAAGTTTACCATTCATTTCGACAAATACATCATCAGGTCCATTTATCATGACCTCTGTAATGTTATCATCTTCCAGAATAGTGTCCAATACTCCAAATCCACGAATCGAACTGAATATCTGTTGAGTGATCAATGCTCTCTGCTCAATGGAAACATATATTCCATCTAATTGCTGCTCTATTAACTGCTCTATAGATTCTTCAAGTTCCACATCACCCATACTGGTCAAATTAAAATTATCGTATATATAGGATTTGGTTTCCTTAATGAAATCTTTTAACTCTATGTCTGTCATAGTTTAATTTTCCTTATATTCCGGTTTAAAGTCTAAATTCAAATACTTCATCTGCCATCTGTATTGTCATATAATCCGAGAGTTTTTGCATCTGACTACTTGGAATCTGCTTATTATTCAGGAACGTATGATTAAGTGAATTATTATCTACGATATAGAACTCATTGTCCTTCTTAATAATATCAGCATGGCTTCTGCTGACTGCAGAATTGTCGCTGATACAATAATCTACATAGTTCTTCTCTTTACCAATGTGGAATACACTCTTATTGATTTCTACACGTTCTCCTGTTTTCTTGCGAATAAGATATGGGTTCATCTGCTTCTGTACAGTGTTATAACCTGCATTTAACACTGTTGTCTCTCCTGCAGTATCTGTTCCCAGCACAACTGTTTCGCCAAAGTTAGCTGTACTTGTATAGTCCTGTTCAAACTGCAACGGCTGCTGTGGTGTATGATTATTAACTGGCTGCGGTTGCACTGGCGGTATATTCGTAATGATCGGTTGCTGCGATACATTATTCATAACTGGCTGTGATGGCATTGGCGGTATATTCGTAATAATTGGCGGCTTGGATAACTGTACTGGCGGTACATTGGTAATTACCGGCTGCTGGGTTGCAGGTGGTACAACATTGTTGACAGGCTGCTGTAATACCTGATTCTGTTGAGGGACAATAGGTGCTCCTGTCGGTCTTGGTGGCTGTGGTAATGTACTGCCCTTGCCATTATCCATACCAGGAATTAACATTCCGGATGGTACTGTCGTATTCTGCTTGGATTTTTTATCTGCTTTTGATGATTTTTCTTTCTTGGGTTTTTCTTTTTTGGACTTGGATGAGCTTAAGCCCAGCATTTCCAATATACCCTTTTTCTTCTTTGGTTGCTGTGGCGCTGCCGGCTGCTGTGGTGGCATTGCCACTTTAGGAATTGCAGTCCCCCCATTTACCGGTACAGATGCCATTGGCTGCTGCATACTTCCAGTCTGCTGCTGTGTCATATACGGCTGTGCTCCCATATTCATAGCAGGTTGCTGTACTGCTCCATTCATAACCGGCTGCTGAGATACATAAGCTGCAGAAGTTTGCTGTTGTGGTTTAGGACCTGCACTCAATAATGTGTTAACATATTGCTTAATTTCTGCAATAGTAAGTTTCTCCCCGCAATTCAGGTAACTAATGAGCATTGTTACATAATTATCCTGTTCATTTGGATCAAATTCTGTATTCATGATCATACTTTTGATAAAATTGTCCAATTGAAACTCATGTCTGTCTGACAGTACAGGATAATAAATTAAATCAGTCTGAAGCGTTCCTACATTTACAAAAATATACTGTCTGTCCAATAAAAGCATTCCAGGATCCAACATGAAATCTTCCATATTATCAATTGCTGTAAGTATATTGTTTAATACAGTAAGAAATCTTTTTTTATCCACCTTATCCATGAAAAACTGCTGCAATGGAATCTGAGATGATACCTGATAACGGATCATTTTTTTATTATCAATTTCGATACTGGATACCGGACACAGACCGGATATTCTGTTATTCAGTAACATTCCAAGCCCTGCTGTATCCAGTTGTGTCTCTCCTGATATTTCATGTACCAGAAATGTATCTAAGCCTTGTGTTTCTGTTGTAAAATTATACATATTGTTCCTCCGTATCTTTTATACACACACATTATCCCAGAATTCTATTGCTGCGATCTGATCTACTATCTGCTTCTCCTGAGCGCCTTCATATTTGGGAATGCCACCCTGGATCTTGATATCAAGCTGTGGTGACTGTGAACCGTATTTGCTGTCAAATCGATTATACACCAGACTGCTCTTGGATACGAAACGGGCATCTTTCTGAGAATCCCAGATAAGCATTGCTTCTTTTAACTTCTCTAATTTACGCTCGCTCGCCTGACTACCATCTGATACCAGCAAAATATTATCTGCATAATCACACAGGAAATATCCTGTCTCATTATATTCCAGCAAAGCATCTACAATTATATATTCATAGCTTCCCATGGAGCAGATTTCCTTGAGCAGTTGCTCAATATCTGCCAGAGTCAGCTCATTCATATCAAATACGGTTCTGCATGGGCTGAAGAAATATACTCCGGAATCGTCCTTTTGTACAATGTTTTCTACACGGGAGATCATATTTGCTTTTTTACTCTTAAGTGTGTAGATCACATCACTAAAAGTGCTTTCTTCCGTTGGTCGAAAGAACATATCTGTAATAGCATTCTTTTCCAATGAAATATAAAGTACTTTTTTACCTGTCTGCGCAAAATGCTTTGCTGCTGCAACAGCCACAGTGGAAGCCCCAACGCCTCCCTGTGCTGATGTAACATATAGAACTTTTGTGATATTACCCAATACATTTTTCTTGGTATAATGAGTGATCTCACTTTCCAGACACAGATCCATAATCTGCTTAAGCAATATTTCATGTTTCTGGAATTTGCAAATTGCAGGTATATCCTCGATTTTATCTATATCATTCTGTCCAACAAAATACGCAGCCAGCGTTCCCTGAGGGATATCCTGTGGTGCTATGATTCCCTCCGCGTAGAGTACCAGGTCAAATCGGTTATTCTCTTTTCCCTTTTCATAATTATCCACGCTGGAATAAGAATAAATTGTAAGCTTATCTGCATATTTTTCACCGAAAAGCCGGCACATTCTTCCCAGATACAGTTCATCATTATCTACCACTGCTACTTTATATTTCATGTCTGCCTTATCCTTTCTTATCCTTACTTAGCTGCCGCCGGTTTGTTACTGCTTTTCTTTTTTCTGAAGATTACAATACCGATACCTGCCATAATTACAGCCGCTGCCGTTGCAATTGTTGCGGCGATTGCTTTCTTATCATTTGTGTAACGAAGCCATGCATTTGTAGAGATTGTAAATCCTGTTGCCGTATTTTCATCTTCCAATGTAACAATACTGTTACCGGCTGCATCGGCTGCATAGTAGCGCAGAGACTGTTTCTTATCACTGCTTGGAAGTGTCAGTGTAACAATATCCCCTGCTTCTTTTGCCATATCCATATAATTATATGTCTCTACTACATTACCATCTTCATCTACAAGAGTAAAGTATGCTTCTGTTAATTTGAAGTTATCGGACACATATACATTGACATCCTTGGACTCTTCAACATAAAGCTGTCCATCTTCTACACCCTCAATTACAACAGTAGGAGCTGTGTTATCAATAATAAATGTCAGATCTGCTTTCTTCTCTGTCAGCGTATTATTGACTTCGTTGCCGGCTGCATCCTTGGAATAGAACATGATATTGTAAATACCTTCCTGCCGGAAAGATTCTCTATACAATGTGTAATCATATTCATATCCGATCTCGTCGCTTCCGTTTACCTGTGTTCCAACATAGACTGCGTTTTTATTGTTAGATGATGGTCTGCCTTTCTGCTGTTTGCTCTGAACCATCTCACCATTTCTGGTCACATATACTTCAAAGTCATTTACTTCACTTACATTCATTTCCTGAATATGTAGATCTTCCAGATCTTCATAACGGATATAAGCTCTGTCTACCAGGCTGGATATCTGGCTTAAGTCATATACAGAACCATGTCTGTTCAATGCAAAGCGGTAACTCAGGTCACTTTCATTACCTGCTTTATCTGTAGCAACTACTGATAACGTATAGATTCCATCCGGTTGTTCATTTACATTTGTTAGTGCATATGTATAACTACTCTCACTGCCTGTCTGGCTTCTTTTCAGCTCGATCTGCTGTCCTTTACTGTTCTGCAGAGTGATCTTTACACCTTCTGCATCATAGTTATTATCCGCTACAGTTACTGTAGGATTCACATCTCCTGCATTTGCAGAATGGTCTGCCACACCATTGATTTCAATTGTTGGTGCATTGCTGTCGATATAAAATTCTTCCGGTGTGAAAGTATCTATTGTATTACCTGCAAGGTCTGTATAGTTCACACTGTAAGTATAATGCTCATCCTGGTTGAAATGGATCGTTATTTTATGTACATCACCATTATGTGTCCATCCACCAACAGATGCCTGTGGAGTAATAGATGCCTGGAAATCCTTTTCGTCAAAATTATGCTCAGTAATAGAAATCGTTGCTGTTCTTGCCTGATTATAATAGTTCTCTTTCCATGCCTGATTATTGTCATAGCTTACTTCAACTACCGGCTTGGTCTTATCAATCGTAAATGTATCTGTCTTGGCAATTTCAGAATCATTACCTGCAAGGTCTGTACATTCTACCTCAAAGGAATAGTCTCCATCTTCTGCAAATGTAATATAAGCAGTATGTGTTATGCTGTTCTCGTTAGTACTCCAGCTTGATGCTGCAGGTGTCAGGGAAGGATCTTCCACGCCATCTTTGTAAATTCTGAATGTTACCTGATTAGGATCAAAGTTCAGCTCTTTAATATCAATTCTGGCTACCCTGTTTGTATTGTAGTATCTCTCATTCTGTGCTGCATCTGTGTCAAAGCTGATTTCAATCTCTGGCTTGGTTACATCGATTTTCAACTCTTTGGTCGTTGTTACGGTGTTACCTGCATGATCCGTTGCAGTAACTGCAATATATGCATGATTACTTTCATTCTGCGCTGCATTGATGATCAACTTGTCATCACTGTACTTCTGACTGCTCCTGATCTGGTCAAGTGACAATACTGAAGCTTCATTACTATACATGCTGACATTTGCCTGTGTTGCATTACCATCTTTACCAACTGTATAGGTTACACTCTTAAGACCTGCATAATTATCATTGTTAGGTGCATCTACAACATGTACAGATACCTCTACGTCCTTGTTGTAGAATTCTGCTTCATTTTTGCCCTTAGGTGTGATCGTGATCTCCTGTGATGTATCACCTGTAGGGATCATGTTGTCTGATACAACACCATCTGTCCATGCTTCGGACTTGTTTCCTGCGCCATCAATTGCACATATGTATACCAGACCTCTGTTGCATGGATCAATACTGATAGAATCCGTACCTGCGCCGCTTCCTGACACACCACCCTGTTCTTTGGTAAGTGTCATGGAGAAACTCTTCTTCTCACTGATTCCATATTGCGCCTGACCGCTCATGCTGATGCTGCTCTTTGAAAATACACGGTAGGATACTCCTTCTGAAGCATCCAGATGAACCGGCATACTTGCACCATCTGCTGTTGCTGTAATCTGATTAGGAGCTATGAAATCTGCCTTTATCTCATAAGTAGTAATGTTAGAACGGTTACCCGCTGCATCTTCTACATATACTGATAATTCATTGATACTGTCACTATTAATATTAATTATTCCTGATTCCAGACTTGTCAGACTGTTCGGATCATTATAATCAGATACCTCTACGATCTTACCTGATTCTTCATCTAAAATTCCGCGATAGAAACTGCCTTTATTTGTACTTACATTTCCATTCTCATCTTTTGTTTCAAATGTATATACAATACCTGCTGCGGGTGCACAGTTCTTTGCATCATATTCAGGATATGCAAAACTGATGCTTACCGGTCCAGTCTGTTTATTATACCAGCCTGTAGAAGAATCCGGTTCAACAGTTGCTGCCACGTTAGCGACCTCAAGATCCTGTTGCCAGATTTTAATTCTGCTGCTGTTCTTCTTGATATCTTCCGTATGTGTTGTCAGTGCCGCATTAGATTCTGCTCTGAAATATAAAGTACCATTCATTCTTGCTGATTCTGTAATACCCGCCATTACTTTACTTTCACTTGCTTTGTCGCCATACTGCATGGTTCCTTCTTCTGTACTCTGTGTACGATCAAGTATGGTTCCTAACACAACTTTCATATCTTTTTTATTTATATCCGTCCAGTGCACATCATCCAGACTGATGTTACTTCCTGCCTGAATAAATGCATACTGATATTGATAAATACCTGATGTCTGTTCACCTGTAAGTAGAGAAATCGCATAGCGAAGCTGCTGATTTGTCCATTCACCTGTATACTGTACTTCATTATCGTTCTGGTCAATATTTACATAACCTACAATCGGAACTACCTTATCCACACAAATTCTTTTGCCGTATTCTGCAACTTCACTTTCATGTCCAAGGTAATCAATTGCTTTTACAGATATAGTTCCATAGATTTTATTTTCATCAAGTAAAATACTGTATGCGTCCTTATATCTGTCCTCCAATGAAACAGGTATTGTTTCCGTTTTTCTTGAAGTACCATACTGTACTACTAACTCTTTAATACCGGAACCTGCATCAACGGATATATCGCTTCCCTGTTTCTCCCCTGTATAACCTGTCAATATAACATCTTTTGAGAAATAGTCAATGCTTTCTGTTGAATGAGTACTTGCGTTTTCATCTGCTGACAACTGAGTATTCCATGAAGGATTTGTAGTATCCACTGCAATCTGATTCAGTGTAAACTGTCCATTCTTTATATCCTGACTTGAGATATTTTTGGCTCTGTCACAGAAATAGAAAATATAATTCTGTGGTCTGGTATTGTTAATAACCATATTTCTGGCTTCTACATATGTCCAGCTATCACCACCGTCTGTACTGTATGCGATTTCCTCATATAAGTTATTCTCACCTAATGTAAGTTCGATATTTTCTCCATACCAGTTTTCAGTACCAACCTTTGTTGCACTTTTCACAAATTCACCCTGTGACATATTATTTAATGTAAAGTCAACATTCTCAGATGATTCAACCTTTACTTTTACTGTCTTAGTACAGCTCTCATAAATATCATATTCTGAGGCATCATCTGCAGTCAGCGTCAAAGTGGTTTCTCCACCCTTTAACGTGCGGAAATTTCCATCATCATCTATTTCAATGATTGTCGGATCTGCTGCCTTTATCTTGCAGCTTACAGGACGTTCCTCTATATATTCGTCTATTTCACCAGTGATCTCATAATACAGCTTATTGTTATCATGATTATATTTTACAGTTAATGTATCCTGTACATTAATTCCTAAAGGTTCCTTTTTCAGTTCAATGCCGTCAAATATTTTGCTGTATGGTTCAAAATATACAGGAGCTGTTAATTTTGCATAATTTGCCGTTGCCGTAATTGTATACTTGATTCCACTTGCAAGCATATGTGCACTTGCCCGATCAACTTCATATACATAAGTTGCCTTACTTCCTTTTAGTTTTCTTCTTTTTAAAGTTGCTGCTAAAGGAATCTGTTCTTTATCGTCAGATGCAACAAGTGCAAAATCAATCTTATTAACATCATCTTTCGTCAAATTATCAAAATCTGATTCCATAGTTACCGTTATCAGCATTTTTTTGTTCTTGCCAAATATAACGGATAACTTGTTTTCATTGACTGTAATGTCACCATGGAGATTTATTTTATGTACGCCAAATTCAAATGTTTGAGATGCTTCTTTATACACACCATTTTTTGCATACTTTATCGTAACATAGTATGGAGTTTCACTGTCCGACAGAGCCGTTCCCTTTACTATGAAATCTTTACCGTCTTTTTGAATACTTAAATGCTTGGCATCTTCAATCTCTTTACCATCTTCATCAGATTCATAACATGTAATATCTTTAGTGTCAACGCCTGTTTCATATTTGAATGTTACTTTTTCTCCATATTCATGGCTTGTCTGTGTACAGCTTGGTGTATACTTAACTTCATTATCCAGTTTTGCAAAATTCAAAGTAACAATCTGCTCATCAGCATCATAATTATCATTACCCGAATAATAGAAACGAAGATAAGCTGTTGATTTGTCTTCATTATTACTGTTATTATTCTCTACTGTAATATTTTTCTTTGAAGAATTATTCACTTTAATACTAAGTTGCTGTTCACTTACTGGCTGTCCATCTTTATCTACCTCTGTACAGGTCACATCAGCAAGATTATATTCTTTTGGTATTGTATATGTGATTTTATCACAGTACATGTAAGGATCATTATTCTTGTCAGCAGTATATGTAATCTGTGCTTTTTTTCTGGTAAGTGATAATTTATAGGTCTGCTTCCATTCCTTATATATATTATTTCCTGCATAAATTACAGTAAAGTAAACATCTTCCGTCGTATCTTTCTTGAGATTTGCTACAATAATACTGTATGATTTATCATTTTTATCATATGTGATCTTTACATTACTGTTTCTGACCGCCGCACCCTGTTCATCAGATACAAAGTATTTGGCATTACCAATACAAATACCATCTGTCAGTTCATATCTTACAGCCTCATTAAAATGGAAAGCATCCTGCTGTGTTTCAAATACTGCAGTCTGATCCAGTTTCTCAACAGTTACTGCTTCAGAAGTAACTGTTTCCTTATTTGCTACTGCCTGTAACTGATATTCTCCTGCTGTATTAACTGTAAAATCACCTTCGATCATGCAGTCAGGAGATTGACCGTTTGAGTTGATCAGTTTATCTATAATGCTCTCCTGAGCATAATTTCCACCAGCAATTTTTTTTCTGTTACTATTTATCGTATATTGTTTCCGTTCCAGACTGTACTTGATTTCATCCTTTCTGTCATTTAATGAAATCTTATCATCCATACCGTCTAATACAATGTTTGTCTTTAAAGCATAAGAAATCTTATAACCTGTACACACATCATTGTCCATAATTTTATCAACAGATGTAACATTAAGGGAAGTCAGGGTAAATTCCTTTACGCTGATTGCTTCTGGTACTGTTACTTCTACATCCTTTGTCTTTGATGTATCTGACAGGTCATCACCTGTTACTTCAATACGCACAGAATATTTACCACTCTGTGTTATTTTTACTGTACTGGACACGGAAATTGTCTGGGCATCATCACCTTCATTTAATGTAATTGTCTGAGTATCTAAAGTCTTTTCTTTTCCATCTGCATTCTTAATGATCAATTTTACGGTACAACTCTTAGAAATTGGTGCCGTTTTAGGATCAGCATCTGTGTCTGAATCCGGATCTGCTGCAGGAGCTGTATTCATCTGTAATGCAGCCTGTACGGAACCACCTACTTCTGCCTCATAATATCCTTTGGAACCACCTTTTCCGCTTACATAAGACAGATTCATATCATTTACAATAATATTACTGATCTGAAGAGATGCATCTGTCGTTGTTTCTTCTGTGGTTGTTTCTTCCTCAGATGTTGTCTCTTCTTCCGTTGTTGTTTCCTCTTCGGATGTCGTCTCTTCTTCCTTTGTTGTTTCTTCTTCGGATGTTATCTCTTCTTCTGTCGTTGTCTCTTCTTCGCTACCTGTTTCCTCTGTTGTCAGTTCTGTTGTTTCTTCTTCCTTTGAAGTTTTTGTCTGATCTTCAACTGACTCCTTTTCCTTTGAAACCTCTGATGACTGGTTTGCTTCTTCTGCTTCCGAATGTTGCTCTGCTTCATTCTGAACAGCTTCTTTGTCATCTTCCTCCTGCACATCTGCCTGTGCTATCGGAGTTGTTTCCTCCACATCAGTTTCTGCAGCTACTGTCTGTATAGGATATGAACTTGTCAAAAGTGCACATACCATAACCAGACAACTGATTCTTTTCACTGTTAACTTAATACTCCTCTTCATTTCCTTCTTACCTTTCCTACATTATGTTAAAGTACCAGTTCTGTATGAATAAAGGTAATGTCCAACATAATATCGTTCTTGTTGTCCTGTTCATCCTGACTGACTAATAGTACCGTATCCTGGGTGTCTCCTAATACTGTTGTAACATCTTGTCCTTTATATTGATCATCTATATTTCCCTGTTTTTGAAGCAACTTTGTAATATCTTCTGTTTGCATTTGCAGTCTTCGTGTACGAAGTTCCTCATGTAGAAGATCATTTGTACTGATCTTCTGTGTCACATGCTCTGCCATTGCTTTATTCTTATGTACTGGTGGTAATTTCTTACCTCTAAGAATCCGCCAGGCTCTCCTTACATCAAATACAAAAAATAATACTGCTGCAACTATCGTTAGAATTATCATTGCACCGAGAAACAGTCTCGACAGCAATATCATCTGGTCAACTGTCATGCTCATTCCTGTTTCTCCTCCTTATAACTGGACCGTATCATGGGTTCTGCCTGTTTCATCAGGTTTCTTATATTATTTATTTCTTCGTCAACCTTGCTGTTGGAACTGTGTTCCATCGCATCAATATCTGATGAAATTTCATTATATACAGTCATGATATCCTCTTTTGTAATGCCATCTTCTTTCAGGTATTTTGCATATTCTGTAGAACGTGTGATAATCTCCTGATACAGCCTGAGAGTTATCAATTCTCTGTCAGGTGCCGCATCATTAAGTTTTTTCAGTTCTATCAGATTCTGCCAGTATGTACCATACATACCTTCATCTGTGCCTTCTATCTGTGCAGCAATAATTTTCTTATAGAAATTGCCTATTTCAATATAAATATTACAACGTTTATATTCCTGCTCCATTCCTTCCATATTTGCATAATAGGAAGCTGCCGTAGTGAACCATGGAACCGCTGTGGATTGTCTGCTTTCCTGATGTTCATAGTAGAACCAGTAAGCATTTCCAATACGGAAACATAAATCTGCATATTCCTGTTTATTGGTTTCTTCCAGTTTCTGAAGATATTTCTGTGTACTGGCATTGAGCCGGATCAATGTTTTTTCCTCATCGTCTGTGAAAACACCATCTTCAATAAAATTATCTATCAGACCTAAATAGGCATCTTCTTTCGTACTATCTGTATTGATTGCTTCAAGGTAATATGCTTTTTTATCTTCCTGACTGCTGGCTTTCTGCGCAGCATCTATAAGATAAGCATATTCACTTTTCTGCTGTCCTCTGGCTGATACATGCATCGTAACTGCCATGACTCCACATAAAACCGCCAGTGCAGCACTGGTAGCAAAAGAAATTACACGATGTTTATATTTGCGTATCATGGGAGCATCCAGATCTCTGTAGTTCTGAAGCGCATACATAAGCTCTTCTGCTGTCTGGTAACGATCTTCAGGATTTTTTTGCGTACATTTTAAAATGATTCCTTCTAATCCGCTGGACAAAGACGCGTCCCAATAAGTAATCGGATACATTTCGTAAGGTGGTTCGGAAGGATTATGTCCTGTAAGCAAATGGTACATAGTAGCTCCCAGGCAATATATATCTGTTCTGGCATCTGTCTGACCCTGCCCTCCAAACTGTTCCGGTGCTGCGTATCCCTGTGTCCCAAGACACGCTGTATCGCCGCTCGCCCTTTCCTTATATTCCCGGGCTGTACCAAAATCGATCAGCACAACGCTTCCGTCATACTTAAGCATAACGTTTGAAGGCTTCATATCACGATATATGATAGGAGGTTTTCTGGTATGCAGATAACATAGCACATCACATAACTGGATTGCCCAGTTAACAACGTCGTCCTGTTTCTGCGGTCCATACTCTTTTATTACCTTATCTAAAGTAATACCTTCTATATAATCCATGACAATAAGGAAGTTATCATCCTGATCAATTATATCTATAATACTGGGCAGATTATCATGCTTAAGCTTCTTTAAAAGATCCGTTTCAACAATCAGGCTTTGTCTGACTACTTCAAAGTTTTGAATGCCGTCTTTACGGACTTCTTTAATCGCCCATGGCTTATTCGCTTTTTCATTGATGGCAAGGTAAACAGTACTCATACCGCCCTGACCGACTTTACTCAGTATTCTGTATTTGCCATCTACTATGGACCCTATTTCTAACATGTTTCTCTACCTACCTGAATCAATACCGCCGAAATATTATCTCTCTCTCCACGCTGTTTAACACGTTCCACCAGACTTGTCAGATTCACCTGCATGACCTTTTGTGTAAGATTCTGCAGTGGTCTGCACAACTGATAGATCTCATCCGGTGTAATAACATGGCGAAATCCATCTGAGCAGACCAGATAAGCGGCTTCTCCATTGATATTACCACTGTAAAACGCAGGAAGCAGTTTCTGTGTTACGCCGATACACTGTAAAAGCACATTGCGCCGGCTGTCTGTCAACGCCTGTTCTTTCGTGATAATTCCCTGTGCCAGTTCTCTTGCAATTAATGTCTGATCCTCTGTGATCTGCCGGCAACCATCTGATAACTCATATAACCTGGAATCTCCTACATGTATGGCATAGTATTTATCCTTTAAGAATAGAACTGCCGTAATAGTCGTTCCCATTTCTACGCCCTGGCTTGCACCGTATTCCTTTATCTTCTGATTCATGGAATAGATAATATCTTCCCAACTGTTTCTGATACTCTCTCCTGTCCATTCTGCTCCGGGCGCCATAAATTGTTCCTTGAACCATTTATTGAAGGCCAATATAACATTTCCACTGGCTACTTCACCCAGCGAAAGTCCTCCTAAACCATCACATACAACTGCCATACACACCTGACCTGCTGATGTCTGTGCAATTTTAACAGTGAGACTATCCTGATTGATTTTTTTAACGATGCCGGCATCCGTAACTGCCGTTGCCATATATCTCATTTGTGTCCTCATTTCTGATACATTTGTGACTTTTTTACTATTTCATTTGCCTTAAACAAAAAAAGTTGCCTCAACTACTATTGTAATCTACGCAACCAAAAAATAATAAACCAGCTTTGTTTATTATCATTTTACACAATTTTTAAATTCCCCTCTAGCTGCTCTCTCATATACGATGAATTATAATATATTTTGCGACAAAAATCAACAAAATTTTCCAACATCATACTATATAATTTTATAAAAAAGTTATTTTTATTTTATAAATGCATTTTTCATGCATGCATTTGCATCTTTTGTGCACTATCAGTGTGTTCATTCTGCAAATGGTAGTTAACATAAAAATCCCACAGGAATATGCCCTGCGGGATTTTTATAATAATCATACGATTCAATTATTCTGTAATATCTGCATACATGAAGTACCAGTATCCATAAGCGGAATGCCAAGCACCTGTAATCTTGCTGCTCTGTAACCAGAAGTCATTGTAGTAAGCAAGAGGAATACATCCAGCCTGATCCATTAAGATATCTTCTGCTGTATGAAGTGCTGTAGAACGCTCTGCTGCATCCAGAGTAGATCTTGAAGTTTCAATAGCTGCATCAAAGTCAGCATTGCTGAACTTACCATCATTGTTACCGTTTGTTGTGCAGAACAGCTCTAACATGTTAGAAGGATCACTGTAGTCACCTACCCAACCATTACGTGCAACTTCAAAATCACCGGAACGACGCATAGGAGTGAAGCTGGACCACTCAACGATATTAACCTGAAGGTCGATACCAAGTTCAGCCCATGCCTGCTGTAAATACTCAGCTACTACCTTGTGATAACCGGCATCATTTGTTGTATAGCTGATTGTAGGGAAGCCTTCTCCATCAGGATATCCTGCATCTGCAAGGAGCTGTTTAGCTTCTTCAAGATTAGCTTCAAAATTGGTTGTATCAATGTATGGCTTACCACCGTTAGCATTGCTCATGAACTCTGTTCCGTCTGTATCCATCCAGCCAGGTCCCATGAAGTTGCCTGCTGCTGTATAAGTACCCTGCATCAGAGTGCTTGCAACATATTCACGGTCAATAGCAAGACTTAATGCCTTACGTACATTTACATCATCAAAAGGTGCCTTCTGAATGTTAAGGCTGATGTAGTATGTACCAATAATAGGATCTACATAGAAATCATCTGTTCCTGTAAGGCTTGGGATCTCTTCTGTAGGTACATCCTTGATCATTAATACTTCGCCTGTCTGGTATGCACTGTAAGCTGCATTAGAATCTTCCATCAGGACGAATTTCAATCTGTCAAGTTTAATAGCATCTGCATTCCAGTAGTATGGGTTCTTGCTGAATGTAATATGAGAACCAGGAACCCACTCTGTCATGTAGAAAGGTCCATTAGATACATATGTTTCAGGAGCTGTTGCCCATGCTTCACCGTTTGCTTCGATAGTAGCTTCCTGAACAGGGCTCAATGTAGCAAATGCTGCAAGGCTGCCAAAGTATGAGCAGGGATTAGCTAACTCTACTACAAGTGTAGAATCATCCGGTGCAGATACTCCAAGTGCATCAAGGTTACCATCGATTGCTTCGTCATAACCCTTAACCATGCCAAGAACTGTTTCCGCATAAGGAGCTGCTACTTCAGGATCGCATACACGTTTCCAGCTGTATACGAAATCATTTGCTGTTAAATCAGAACCATCTGACCACTTTAATCCATCTCTTAAATGGAATGTCCATGTAAGACCATCTTCAGACACATCATAGGATTCTGCCTGTCCTGGCTGAAGTGTTCCATCCTCACCTACAGTAAGCAGACACTCATAAGCATGTAATAACATGTTACCGCCATCTACTGCACTGTTCAAAGCAGGATCGATTGTTTCAGGGTCAGGTCCGATCTGAACTGCAAGTTCCTTGTCGCCTGTACTCTCTGTTGTCTGGGCTGCTGCATCTGTTGTAGCTGCCTGTGTCTCAGATGTTGTTCCGTCTGCTGCAGGCTGTGAATCAGTCGTTGATGCAGATGAACCGCATGCTGTCATGCCCATAACCATGCATGCAGCAAGCATAAGAGAAATTACTTTCTTTTTCATACCATATCCTCCTCTATGAAATAAAAGTTTATATATAAACACTATGCAGCGGTGACACTGCATAACTGCCTATCAAATACATGGGTGATGACATGCCACATAGTGACCTGTTGACACCTCTCTCCACTCCGGTTGTTCTGCCGCACACTGTTCTGTCGCATAAGGACATCTGGTACGGAATCTACAACCTGAAGGTGGATTCAGCGGGCTTGGCACATCGCCTTCAAGCACGATTCGCTTATTCTGTCTCGCTGTCTTGGGATCTGCAATTGGAATTGCAGAAATCAGGCTTCTGGTGTATGGATGTATGCTGTGTGTTGTCAATTCATAGCTGTCTGCCAACTCTACCAGCTTACCTAAATACATAACACCAATTCTGTTAGATATATGTTTTACAACTGAAAGGTCATGGGCAATGAACAGATAAGTCAGACCCATTTCCTGTTGAAGATCTTCAAACATATTAATGACCTGTGCCTGAATGGATACATCCAATGCAGAAATAGGTTCATCACAGACAATAAACTGCGGATTTACTGCCAACGCTCTGGCAATACCGACACGCTGTCTTTGTCCACCCGAAAATTCATGGGGATAACGGTTGGCATGTTCGGAATTCAATCCTACTTTACGCAACATATCAATAATGATATCGTATCTTTCCTTTTTATTGGCTGCCAGTTTATGAATATCAATTGCTTCCCCAATAATGTCAGCTACTGTCATACGTGGATCAAGGCTGGCATATGGGTCCTGAAATACGATCTGCATCTTCTTACGATACGGAAGCATATCTACCGCGATTTTGTTCTCACTGTCAAAAATCACCTGATCATCATATATGATCTTACCTGCAGTAGGTTCATAGAGACGGAGCAGGCTTCGTCCTGTTGTTGTCTTACCACATCCGGATTCTCCTACAAGTCCCAGTGTTTCTCCTTTATTTACATAAAAGGATACATCATCTACGGCTTTTACATATCTTTTGTTCTTACCGTAACCACCGGCAGGAAAATACTGTTTCAAGTGCTGTATTTCTACTAATTTATCGCTCACCTGTCTCTCCTCCTTCCATCTGTGCCTTCTGATTCATCCAGCACTGTGTATAATGGACATCACCAAAGGTCGTAACAGGAGGCATCTCACGCAGACATATCTTCATGCAGTTATTGCAGCGTGGTGCAAATGGACATCCCTTAGGCGGATTTAACAAATCGATCGGAGTACCTTCAATAGGAACCAGTTTCTCATGTTCCTTGGCATCCAGTTTCGGGATACTTTTAAGTAATCCCTTGGTATATTCATGTTTCGGTTCATAGAATATTTCATCTGTTGTACCGTATTCTACGATTCTGCCTGCATACATAACTGCAATCTTCTCACACATGCTGGCTACAATGCCAAGATCATGTGTGATCATGATGATCGCCATTCCAAGCTTATCCTTCAGATCCATCATCAGTTCAAGGATCTGTGCCTGAATCGTAACATCCAACGCAGTAGTAGGTTCATCCGCGATCAGAAGTTTGGGTTCACAGGCAAGTGCGATAGCGATCATGACTCTCTGACGCATACCACCGGAAAGTTCATGCGGATACTGCTTTAATCTCTTCTCCGGTTCATTGATACCTACCAGAGTCAGCAACTCTTTCGCACGTTCATGTGCTTCTTTTTTCTTTTTATCTGTATGGAGAAGGATAACCTCCTCGATCTGATTACCAATTGTATAAACAGGGTTTAAGCTTGTCATAGGATCCTGGAATATGATAGATACTTCATTTCCTCTGATCTTACGCATCTCTTTCTCTGTCATTTCATTGATTCTATGTCCGTTAAAATCCAGTGTTCCTCCAATGAGCTTACCTGGGTATGCAGTCAGCCCCATCAGGCTATATGCTGTAACAGACTTACCGGAACCGCTTTCTCCTACGATTCCTAATACTTCGCCTTCCTTAACATGAATGGACACATCGTTCAGTGCCTTGACTTCACCCGCAGGGGTAAAAAAGGATAGACGCTCATGATTGATATCTACAAGATATTCTGACATAATTTCCTCCTATGAACCTGTCTTCGTTAATTCTTAAGCTTAGGGTCAAATGCGTCTCTAAGTCCATCTCCCAGCAGGTTAAAACTCAAAATGATCAAACTGATCAGTATTGACGGAATAAACAACAAATACGGATATGTATTGATACCGTTGATGGCTTCACTTGCCAGACTTCCCAAGGAAGGAAGCGGTACTGCAACACCTAATCCCAGGAAACTCAAAAAGCTCTCTGTAAAGATCGAGGATGGAATCTGTAATGTAGTCGTTACGATCAAAGTACCAATACAGTTCGTTAACAGGTGCTTCTTAATGATTCTGCCATTCTTGGCACCCAGTGCTCTGGCAGCGGTAACATACTCGCTCTCTTTAAGCATCAGGATCTGGCTACGTACCATACGCGCCATACCTACCCAGTAAAGCAAAGCAAATACAATGAAAATACTGATCAGGTTCGTACCTACTGTCTGTACCCAGCCAAACCCGGGAACCTGTGCCAGTGACTCTAATGGACTCTTGATCGCAAAAGACAAAAGAACGATCAGCAGAACATCCGGAACTGTATATATAATATCTACAATTCTCATCATTACCAGGTCTACCCAGCCTCCGAAGAAAGCTGCAACAGAACCATAAATGGAACCGATTACCAGAATAATGGCGGTAGCGATCAGACCTACCATCAGTGAAATACGGCTTCCCATCATAACACGGATTGCATAATCACGTCCCATCTTATCTGTACCAAGGATATGAGGGAAAACACTCTCTCCCGCATCGATCCTTGCCAGTTCATCCTGAGAATACTGCATCGGAGCCAGATTGTTTGCACCTTTGATCTGTGTTTTATATGAATACGGATAAAAAGAAGGTACAATAAAGGACAAAATCATAATTATGATAATAATGATCAGACTCGCCATTGCTACTTTATTTTTACGAAGTCTTCTAAAGCCATCTTTCCAGAAGCTTACGCTCTCTCGCATGACTACGAGACTTTCTTTTTCTTCATTTGTTGCAGGCAGGAAATCTTCAGGATTCCACTTCTGCTGAAAACTGATTGGGTTCTCTTTCATTTTCTATATCCTCCGTTAATTGAGCTTAATACGAGGGTCTACAATTTTATAAATAATATCAACGATCACATTCATTATGATCAACAATGTTGCAAGGAAAATTGTAGTTCCCATGATGACCGTGTAATCACGGCTGGAGATGGAACCGATGAATTCACCGCCCAGACCGGGAATCGTAAAGATCTTCTCAACAACGAAGCTTCCCGTTAAGGTATATGCAAGCATCGGACCAACATAGGTAATGACCGGCAGGATTGCATTACGAAGCGCATGTTTGAAAATGCTGACTGCCCGAGAAACACCCTTTGCCTTACAGGTTCTCATATAATCCTGACCAAGAACATCCAGCATGGAAGAACGCATCAGTCTCATGATATATGCCATGGGATAGAAAGATAATGCCATAACAGGCATTACATAATGCTTCCATGAAGTCAGACCATAGGTCGGAAGAATTTTTAAATGAACACCCAGAAAATACATTAATACTGTACAGATAACAAAACTCGGTACAGCGATACCACAGGTAGATATAACGCTGATCAGATTATCGAGGAACTTACCTCTATGCATTGCAGCAATACATCCAAGCGGGATACCAAATATCAGTGCTACCAGAACAGCAACACCTCCTACTCTGGCAGATACAGGGAACTTTGTTACTATAATAGAAGTAACTGTACGTCCTCTCTGTTTCAGACTATCTCCAAAATCTCCATGCAGAGCATCTGTAAGATAGGTAATATACTGCTCGAATAAGGGCTTGTCCAGTCCATATTTTGCTTCCAGCGCCGCCATCGCCTTAGGACTGACTGCTTTCTCGGATAAGAACGGACCACCCGGTACCAGATTCATCAGAAAGAAGGTAATGGTCGCAACTGCCCAGATTGTTACAATCGCAAGACCAATTCTCTTTATAATGTACTTGAACATATTGTAATACTCTCCTTTACTTATATCACTTAAATATAGTTCTTTACCTTTTGTAAAAAAATAAGGAGAGAATACGCCTACATTGGCTTATTCCACTCCTTTATGGCGATAAACATATATTTTTCTTTGACTGAGGTTATTTTATTCTCAATTATTATTTATGTCAATAGTTTTTATTGTCACAAATTTAACTATTTTCAGTTTTTCTGTATAATTATGCATTATAAATATTCAATTTTGTATTTTTTAGTATTTATATCTTTTTACTATGTTTTGTATTTACTCTACATTTTAGTCTACTTTAGCGCACATATTTATGCACAATCTCGTTATTTCAATGTTTTTTTATTCATTTATATTTTTTTTAGTTTTTTAATTGACTTTTCATATTTATTGTATTACTGTATTAAGTAGTTAATACAGTAATACAATTTAAATCAGGAAAGGATGATACTTATGGAATGGGAATTGAATTCCGACCGTCCCATATATACGCAGATCCTGGAAATTATCCAGATGCGTATCATCTCCGGCATCTATAAGCCCGGTGAGAAACTGCCAAGTGTAAGGGAACTTGCTGCGCAGGCAAGTGTAAATCCCAATACGATGCAGAAGGCTTTTGCAGAACTCGAGAAAAGCGGACTGATCACAACACAAAGAGGAAGCGGACGCTCTGTAACGGAGGACACTACAATGATCGAACAGATTCAAAAACAAATTGCAGTATTGCAGATTAAGAACTTTTTTGAGAAAATGAAAGAGTTGGGATATGATAATGACCATATCCTGAAACTCGTTAAAGAGACAATTGAGGGAGGAATATAAAAATGGATTCTTTATTGGAAATCAGGGATTTATGTAAACAGTATAAAGGCGCCGGTAATTATATGGCGGTATACCATATGAATCTGTCTATCCCACGGGGTAAAATCATCGGACTGCTGGGTCCCAACGGCTGTGGTAAAACAACTTTGATCAAGATGATCAACGGACTTCTGACTCCATCCTGTGGTACTGTCACGATCAATGGATATACACCAGGCATTGAAACCAAGAAAATCGTTTCTTATTTACCTGAACGCACTTATCTTCAGAGCAATATGCGAATACGCGAAATGGTAGAATATTTTAAAGATTTCTATAACGATTTCAACGAAGACAGAGCCTATGGCATGTTCTCTTCTCTGGGAATCGATCCGGAAGCCAGATTAAAGACACTTTCCAAGGGTTCCAAGGAAAAGGTTCAGTTGATCCTTGTTATGAGCAGAGAAGCTGACCTCTACATTCTTGACGAACCAATTGCAGGTGTCGATCCCGCAGCAAGAGATTATATTCTGCGTACGATCATTACCAATTATAACGAAAATGCAACGATTCTTTTATCTACACACTTAATTACAGATATTGAGAACATCCTTGACGAAGTGATCTTTATGAAAAACGGTTCTCTCCTGCTGCACACTACAGTAGATGCAATCCGTGAAAAACAGGGAAAATCAATTGATACCTATTTTAGGGAGGTATACGCATGTTAAGCAAATTAATGAAATATGAATGGAAAAATCTTAGTCGTCAGTTCCTGATCATGCTTGCTGTTCTGGTTGGAACAACCCTTATCTCTTCCTTAATGGTAGTTTCCATTAACTTTGACTTCGATCAGGTGAATAACAGCTATTCACTCTTTATGCTGATAGGTTCTATCCTGATCTACTATCTTGGATTGATCGTATGCAGCTTTGGAACAAGCCTGATCATAGCTATTCGTTTCTACAAATCATGTTACACCGATGAAGGATATCTGACACATACTTTACCTGTATCCGCACGTCAGTTGGTAGGCGCCAAGACTCTGTCAGCATGCCTGATCCAGCTTCTGTGCATGGTAAGCATCATATTATCCCTTATAATATATGGCGCTGTTATCATTGCCGCTGTTGTTAATTCGGGCTCTGCACATTATGCAGGATCATTTTCCCTGGCTCTGATCAATACTGAGTTCCAGCAGGAATTGGGGATTGGTCTGGTCCAGTACTGTGCATTTATGCTGATCTACTGTATTATTGGCTGCATTACCGGTCCCAGCATTATACTGGGATGCGTAAGTCTGGGACAATTCTACACCAGACACCGTATCCTTGGAGCGATTCTTGCCTACTTTATCGTTACCATGATCATGCAGTTCGTAACCTATATTGCCATGCTTCCAACCTACAGCAAACTTATCATAGCATCTGCTTCCGGCAAAACCCTGCCAATGATGAGCATCATGATGCCAACCTTTATCATCGTTTTTGTCATTACGATCATTATTGCTATTGCCATGTATTTCATCAACATCCATATGATGACCAGTAAATTAAATCTGGAATAATTATTGAGGCATATAAAAAACCGGGATATACACCTGTTGTGTAACATCCCGGTTTTCCTTTATAATAACCTTTTCACATTTCTACTCTATGTGTGACATTTCTTCCAATCTGGCATGAAGCCGGTCCATCCTGGCAAGCTGCTCTTTTGTCACAATTTCTCTGCCCGATGTAAAATATCTTACATTCCCATGTAATTGCTCTAACTGTTTTTTTTGCTCCAGCACACGCTTTAACTGGTTAACGGTTCCTGCGTTGCCATCAATGATCTGCGCCTGCGATGGCAGGATTTTACGGAAACTGTCCTTAAAATAATTAAAATGTGTACACCCCAACACCAGTTCTCCATAAGCAGAAAGATCATACGGAGATAATTGATCACGTAAATACGCCTCAACCAGCGGCGAGTCAAATTCTTCTCTCTCTGCAAAAGTCACCAGTTCAGGCAACGGCAGCAAATCTACATGATGTGCATTATCCACTCTATGCACCAGATTCTTAAGTTTTTCTTCACGTATCGTTAAAGGAGTAGCTACGACCATGACACGACGCCCTTTGCTCTGTTCTACTGCCGGTTTCACAGCAGGTTCGATTCCTATAATGGGGATCTGATATTTCCTGCGCATAATGGAAGCAGCTACAGAAGTGGCAGTATTGCAGGCAATAACTACTGCTTTGCAGTCATGGGCGATCATAAATTGTACCATTTCATCTACATAGGATATGACCTGTTCTTTGGTCTTGGTTCCGTAAGGAACATGGTCGGTGTCTGCGTAAAATATATAGTTTTCATGAGGAAGGGTGGTGAGCGCCTGGTGAAGGACAGACATTCCACCGATTCCTGAGTCAAAGATTCCAATATTCATTATAATTCTCCTGTTTTTGTATAAGAAGAGGTACGCCCAACGGGCTGCGCCGTTGAGGCATGTCCATGGTGGTGGCGTGGCTCGTTCCAGTCGCGCCATTCGCAATCTCGCGCTCCGCGTTCCAAAGCCTGCTGTCGCAGGCGGATTGCTCATGAACGTGGCGCTCAGTCCATATAGTCGGGCAAATGCTCATTTGTGCAAGCACAATCGCATTTGCTCGGCTATATGGCTGAACTGGTGAGACAAAAAGAGACCCGCAAATCCATGTTTCCATAAACCTGCGGGCGTTATTGAGAGAGCGAATAGCGAGTTAAACCCGCTGCGACATAACCTATTTTAATTCTGTTCATTAAGTTTTGTCTTAATGATTGTTTATCGACTGTACTCTGTCATCAATATTAAAATGTTTCTGAGAGCGATAGACGGGGCTCGAACCCGCGGTCTCGACCTTGGCAAGGTCGCGCGTT
>OKVF01000224.1_pt1 | contig 71574 bp, 60 predicted proteins | sample 1604831 | NCBI WGS metagenome assembly OKVF01 (sample SAMN01760980, study PRJEB22395) | human gut metagenome
AAGCATGGGTTATGGAAAATAATCCGAAGTATGCCAACCGTATTATTAAACAGTTAAAGGCTTTCAAGAAATCCCATAGCCTTTATGATTCCTTTGATCCTTACAAAGCTACTTATGGCTCCATGCCAACCCATGCCGCCTCCAATCAGGCAATCCAACAGATGTATATCAATGGACATTTCTGCTATGCCTATAAGTTGGGCATTGTAACCAATGGGCTTGGTATTGTCCGTGATATCACTTTTTATAACAAAGGATTCCTAAAGGCTCATCCGGATATCGTTGTGGAAAAGAAGTCCGACTCTCCTGATGAGGATAAATCCTTTGCCGATTCAAAAGCACTGCTTCCTGTCCTGGTTGATTTCTTCCGGAAATATCCGCTTATCAGCCCCAAGACTTATGAAAGCCTGGGATATCTTTAGTCGTGCATTCAGAGTTATCCTGCTTGTTTCTATTGTATTCTATCTACTCTCCTACAACTGGTTTGGAACAGATAGCATTTTAACGAGAATTGGACAAATAATTGAACCAGTCACAAGTATCTTCGGTATGACATGGCAAATGTTTATGGCTTATATCTCCTCTATGGTTACCAAAGAATCTCTGTTAGGTGTCATCAATGCACTCTACAGTAATACAGATATGGTGAATGCCGCTTTCAATGCGAAATCACTTGGCATTTCGGAAAATTTGATTGAACTTCTTCCTCAGGTCATCAGTAAGCCGCAAGCCCTTGGCTTTATTATGGCAATTGTATTCAATGTTCCCTGCACAATGACTGTCGCAGCAACCTTCAGGGAAAACCATTCAAAGAAGTGAATTGCACTCTCCGTTCTGTACTATCTGGTATTCTCCTTGATCCTATCTTTTGTGTTCTATCATATCGGACTGCTGATTTGGCATTAAACTAAAAAAATCCCCCGGAAAAACTCCGGGGGATATTATTTTCTCAAAAATTAAGCAACTTTAGATTTTGCTAATTCTGCTAAGGTCTTGAAACCTTCCGCATCATTAACTGCCATCTCTGCTAACATCTTTCTGTTGATATCAACACCAGCAAGCTTTAAGCCATGCATCATCTGGCTGTAGGAGATACCGTTCATTCTAGCTGCAGCATTGATACGAGCGATCCATAACTGTCTGAACTGACGCTTTCTCTCTTTTCTACCAGCGTATGAGGAAGCTAATGCTCTCATAACAGACTGCTTAGCTACTCTATACTGCTTGCTTCTAGCTCCTCTGTAGCCCTTTGCAAGCTTTAATACTCTATTATGTTTCTTCTTTGCGTTTAAACCGCCTTTAATTCTTGCCATCTCTTATATCCTCCTAACTAATACTTATAAATATGGTAAAATCTTCTTCATATTCTTAACATTGGTTGCATCAGTCATAGCAGGCTTTCTAAGATTTCTCTTTCTCTTAGTTGTCTTCTTTGTTAAGATATGGCTCTTATAAGCTTTTGCTCTCTTTAATTTACCTGTTCCTGTTACTTTAAAACGTTTTGCAGCTGCTCTGCTTGTTTTCATTTTCGGCATCGCTAATTTCCTCCTAAACTTCATATAATACCTATATTTTAACTGGAAACGGAATGAAACCGCTTATCTTTTCTCAGCTAAAAACATTGTCATACTTCTGCCTTCCACTTTTGGCTCTTTCTCTACAACGGCTACATCACTCAGACTCTCGCCGAACTCCGTAAGAATGTGCTTACTGCTCTGCATATGTGCCATCTCACGACCTCTGAATCGAAGTGTTACCTTGACCTTATCTCCTTTGGAAAGGAACTTGCGGGCAGCGTTTACTTTCGTGTTTAAGTCATTAGTATCAATATTGGGAGATAAACGAATCTCTTTAACGTCGATTACCTTCTGCTTCTTTTTAGCTTCTTTCTCTTTTCTTGTCTGTTCATACTTGAACTTACCATAATCAACAATCTTACATACAGGTGGCTTCGCTGTCGGTGCAATCTTAACCAAATCCACACCTGCTTCTTCTGCGAGCTTCATCGCATCTCTGGGAGACATGATTCCTAACTGTTCTCCATCCTCGCCGATCACGCGAACCTCTCTGTCTCTAATCTGTTCGTTAATCAATAATTCGCTAATAACTTAACACCTCCATAAGAAAATAAAAAAGTGGATAGTCAGACTATCCACATGTTTTCATAAATAAAAAGTTCATTTCAGAACTAAATTTATAAACACTTGCCAGCACAATTACCGCAAGGTGAGAGTGGATACTCTGCTTTGTTGTACAATGTTTGACTTTTTCAAACACATATACATTAACACAATAGCCACTCTCTGTCAATCCTGAATTTTATTTTTTATTATTTTTCTTTAAAAGTTGCACAGACTGTCTCCATACTGCTTCCGGCATGGTTACCTCTGATAGCTACCTTCTCTGCCCGGCAGCGGTAATCTGTATTATATATACATTTAACTGCCTCACAATCTATGCTGATCGTAGGACTTGGATGTGAAATTGCACTGGTAAATGCATCTCCTGTTCGCTTATGAAAGCTCTCACAACATGTGTCGTCGCAACATTCAGCATGCTTACCACCTACCATAATATCACCTTTGCAGCAGCAATTATCTTTGTTATAGGAACATTTCTCTGCTCCACACGTAAGTTGTGCCATATGACTACCTCCTTTTCCTTACACGGATAGTATGCGTCATATGACACCAGCTATGCATTGGCTATTACTTTTCTTCCTGTGGAAGTTCTTCCCTGATCTTCTTTGTGCTAATCTCTTCTGTAATGTCGTCAATAAACTCTTTGATTGATGTCTCGCTCATGCGATAAGGCAGATCCCTGTAAGAATGCTGTTCATTCTTGTATACATAATACTGGAAAGGACATGTCATAGGACGCAGAGCAAACACTTCCTTATCTACTTCTTCATCGTCTAAAACAAACATGCCATCCTTATAGTGATCCCAATGTCCGGAAATCTTATACAGATCAGATTTTGCCATCAGAGGTGTTCTGGTACGAACATATCCCCAGTCATTATCCTCCTGATCCTCAATCCATCTTTGCAGTTTCATGATCATCCTGGTTCCCTTAGTAGTGAAAAGCGGAAGTCCCTGACCAATTACATCAACTGTAGTAAATAGTCCCATTTCACGTCCAAGTTTATTATGGTCACAGCGCTTTGCATCTTCTAATTTTTCAAGATATTCTGTCAGTTCTTCTTTTTTATTAAAAGCAGTACCATAAATTCTCTGCAGGCGCGCCTTGTTGGAATCTCCTCAGTTCATGGCCTTCCTTGATGATCTTCTTCATCTCTGCTTCAAGCTTATCCAAATCTTCTCTTGAGAAAGGTTCTGCATCAAAGTCATAATAAAAACCCTCATCAATAGCGGGTCCAATTGTGATTTTGGCGTCAGGGAATAATCTTATCACTGCCTGTGCAATACATGGGACGTGGTGTGGCGGATTACTCTTAATCCCTCCGGATCATTTGCTGTTACAATATTTAATTCACAATCTTCGTTCAATTCTGTTCTTAAATCCACAATTTTGCCATTTACTTCACCTGCACAGGCTACTCTTGCAAGCCCTTCGCTGATATCCAAAGCAATTTCATAAACTGTTTTTGCTTCTCCATACTCCTTAACAGAGCCATCCTTCAACGTTATTTTCATACATTATTAAAATCAGACATGTATAAAAAAATCCCTTACGTTTTACAACGTAAGGGATGCATATAAGCTCTTATGCATTCTTACCGCAACATTTCTTATACTTCTTGCCACTTCCGCAAGGACAAGGATCGTTAGGGTAGATCTTGGTAGGTTTTACTACTGTTGTTGAAGACTTCTGCTCTTTGTAAAGCTCCTTCTTCTTATTTTCATCGAAAATAGTATTCCACTCTTCCAGATTGTAAAGCCAGTCTGCTTCTGCAGCAACCATATTCTTGTAAAGTAATTCCTTGTCAAATGCAAGACTTACTTCTGTATCTTCACCCATCTCTTCGATTGGATTAGCAGCCTTTAAGCTGTCATTGATACCATCCAGAAATCCTGTCATTGTCATGATGTCTACGCTATATTTGTCTGCAAGCTCTTTTACTGTTCCCTTTACTTCTTCATCAGGATTCTTTAAAAGCTGCTGATAGATTTCTTTTTCTTTCTGAAAATATGCAATCCAAAGCTTCTGAAGGCTTGCCTTATCTGCCTGCTCATCATAAGCCATTGCTCTCCACTGGTCTAATAAAGTCTTTTCCTTTGCCATGATTATACATCCTTTCATTACGGCTTATTATGCCTGTCTGCCATATGACTGTAGTATATACTAAAAACACTGGAAAGTCAAAGGTTACATTCTCTTGCTTTTCATTACGCCTCACTCTATAATAGACATAACAAAACAAGGAGGATATTCCATAATGAAGAAAAAACCGAAACAAATAGCGGCAATTGTCGCTCTGGTTGCTATTGCTGTTTTGATCATTGCTTTTATTGTATCTGCTTTTACCACTACGGCCGATTCACGTAATCTGTTTTTTGCACTGTTCTTTTGTATCATTGCCATTCCTATTCTTGCATGGCTTTTTATCCTGTGCTATGGAAGAATGAAGGGCAAACATACAATGGCTGAATTTTTCCCTGACAGTAATACTGATTCACCTATTGTTCCTGAACACAAGGAATCTCAGGGATTCACAGAGGAAGAAATTACGCAAGCCATGGAGAATTCCCGTAAATGATCTCAAGTAATCTGCCCGCTGCCACCGACAGCGGGTTTTTCTGATTGCGCACAATACAGAACTGTCTCTTCGGTATCATCTTATTAAATCTGAGTTCAAATAATGTTCCCGCCTCAATATGTTCTCTGGCAAAATCTTTGACTACACATCCTACTCCAAGATTACGCAGTGCAAACTGCACGATCATTTCACTGGTTGCCAGTTCAAATTCAGGGTTTAAGGATACATGGTTTTCTGCAAGAAACTGCTCCATGTAAGTTCTGCTTGAAGTGTTTCTTTCCAGAAAAATCAGTGGTAATTCCTCTAACTGTGAGAAATCCAGCATTCTGTTCTTATAGGGAATAAAGCGTCTGCCCGCCACGAAGATATCTTCAATTTCCCTGACAGGAATCTTCTCGATCTTTTCTTTTGCTGTAAAAGGCGTACTGACTACTCCAAAATCAATTCTTCCTTCTTCCAGATTGGCCAGTGTTTCCGGTGTAGGTGCATTGGTAACACCGACCTTGATCGCCGGATAATGTTCGTGAAACTGTTCCAGATATGGCAGTAAAAAAAATTGCAGAGTCATATCGCTTGCGCCAATTCGTATCTCTCCCAATTCCAGATTCTTCATCTGCATAAGCTTCTGTTCTCCAAGGACTATCTGTTCATAGCCCTTGGAAACATAGGAGTAGAGCAATTCTCCCTCCCCTGTCAGCCTGACTCCCTTAGAGGTTCTGGTAAACAACTTTGTCTCTAAAGACTCCTCTAACTGTTTGATTGACTGACTGACTGCAGGTTGGGAAATTGCCAGTTCATTGGCAGCAAGCGTTATGCTTCTGCATTTTGCTACTGTATAAAATACTCTATATACTTCTAAACTGTGATTCAGTTGCATTTTATCTAGCACCCTTATCGTATGGAATACCTTCTGCCTTAGGTGCCCGTGAATTCTTGGAGGTAAATGCCAGAATGATCATAGATGCGATAAATGGCATCATACTGTAGATATTCTTGGATAATCCAAGATGGGATAATGCTGTGGAGTCTGCAATATTCGCCAGTGAACGGAACACTGCAAAAAATACAGCTGCAGCTGCAATTCTGTAAGGCTTCCACTGTCCAAAGATCATAACTGCCAGAGCAAGGAAACCTGCACCTGCAACACCTACCTCAAAGTTCCATGTTGTTACAGAAGGAACAATATAGGCAAATCCACCAAGACCACCCAATGCGCCGGAGATCATAACACCAATATATCTCCACTGATATACATTGATACCGACTGAATCTGCTGCCTGAGGATGTTCACCACAGGAACGAAGACGAAGTCCCCATTTCGTTTTAAACAGGAATACGGCTGCACACACCAGAATTATAATACCAATGATCAGGAAAATATTGATCGTCAAAGGTCCGATCTTATAAATAAATGCTGAATTATCATAAGTTAATTTAGCTGAGGAAGCACCACTTCCGGCTTCTGTAGAGTTGTTAAATGCTTTGGTGATAACCACTGCAATTGCTGTCGCCATCATATTGAGGGCTGTACCACCAATCGTCTGGTCTGCCTTTAATGTGATGGCAGAGAAGCCTAACAGTAAAGAATACAACATACCTGCCAGTGCACTTACCAATATAGATACTGCAACAAGTGCCGGTGCAGGCATCTTGCCTCCACATAAGGAAAGTACAAATACACCAGCAAGACCACCGATTGCCATAATACCTTCCAATGCGATATTAATAACACCGCTTCGTTCTGAGAACATACCGCCTAAAGCTACCAGCATCAGGACTACAGCATAAAGTAATGTAAATTTTAATAATAAAAACATAATTACTTCTCCTCCTTTCCTGCATGCTCAGCTTTCTGCTTCTTCTTCTGGATCATATTTGTTACGATACCCTTGAACAGCATAACAAATGCGCAAAGGTAAATAATAACTGCTACAATAAAATCTGCAATTTCAGGCTGGAAATATTTGGTTGGGAGGTATGCACCACCAACAGAAATATGTGCTACAAAAATTGCCGCAAATACTACGCCGATTGGATTACTCAGTGCAAGAAGTGCTACCGGGATACCGTTAAATCCAATGGCAGGAAGTGCTGTTGCTACCTGTGGATTCCATTCTGAGCCACCGGATAAGTAATAAAGTCCTGCGCCGATTCCTGCAAGTGCACCGGATATTGTCATGGACAATACGATATTTCTCTTTTCATTAATACCTGCATACTTGGCTGCATCCTTATTGAAACCACATGCTTTTAACTCATAACCAAATGTTGTCTTATTTAAAACAATGTACATAACAATGGCGATGATAATTGCGATAAAGATTGCAATTGTTGTTGAATTGGTCTTAAATATTGTATTCAATCCCATATTAGGAATTAAGGATTCCGGAGATACAGAACTGAGCTTATAGGTTCTGGTAGTCTTCTGATCGTACATGCCCTTTACTGTACTGTACATCAGTTCATTTACCAGATACAGACCAATCCAGTTAAACATAATAGAAGTAATAACCTCATTTACGTTAAAATATGCCTTGAAGAAACCTGGAACAGCTCCCCAGATAGCGCCGCATACCATAGCAGCAAGTAAACATACATACCAGGGCATATGAAGAATGATAGCAAAATACAAAGCTCCAAATACGCCTACTGTATACTGTCCTGCTGCGCCAATGTTGAACAGACCGGTCTTAAATGCAAAAGCTACGGAAAGACCTGTCATGATCAGTGGAGCTGCCTGAGTGATCTCACTTCCGACTCCCTTAGGAGCAAGGTAAAATCCGCCCTTTACAATTCGTACAAAACCATCTATTGCATTTTCTGAATTAATGCAAAACAAAATAATCAGTCCAACTAAAAGTCCAATTACGATACAAACAAGTGAAGCACCGATGGACAGGAGGACATCTTTTTTCTTTTCGTTCATGTTGATAACCATACCTTTCTTTCAATGATGTCTACTTAATGTATCTGCTAGACCTCTGCCGGAACTGCTTCTTTTTTGGCACCCGCCATATAAAGTCCTAATTCCTCTACGGTAATCTGTTTTGGATCAAGCTGTCCTACCAGTTCACCTTCATACATAACCAGAATACGATCCGAAACATCCATTACTTCGTCCAGTTCCAGGGAAACAAGCAGCACTGCCTTGCCCTTGTCACGTTGTGCTACCAACTGGCTGTGAATATATTCAATCGCGCCTACGTCAAGGCCTCTGGTCGGCTGTACCGCTACCAGAAGATCCGGATCCTTATCAATCTCTCTTGCGATAATTGCTTTTTGCTGATTACCACCAGACATACTCCTGGTTATGGTAATCGGTCCCTGTCCACTTCTGACATCATACTGTTCGATCAGCTTGTCTGCATAACGACGTACTTCTTTACTCTTGATAAATCCACCCTTCTGGAAATCAGGCTCAAAATATCTCTGCAATACCATGTTCTGCTCCAGAGAATAATCAAGAACAAGTCCATGTTTATGTCTGTCTTCCGGAATATGGCTCATGCCCATTTTAGAACGTTCACGGATAGATGCCCTGGTAATATCCTGTCCTTTGAATATGATCTTACCACCTGTGATTTTCTCAAGTCCTGTAAGTCCCTGTACAAATTCGCTCTGCCCGTTTCCATCGATACCTGCGATACAGACAATCTCACCACGGCGAACATTAAAGGAAATATCTTTCACGGCATTGTTGGAATGTGCCTTACTCGGTACGGTCATATGCTCTACTTTCAGTACAGTCTCGCCCGGTTTCGCAGGCTTCTTATCTACTGAGAAATTAACATTTCTACCTACCATCATCTTGGAAAGTTCTTCTTTTGTTGTATCCTTTACATTTACAGTACCTACATATTTACCCTTACGAAGAATCGTACAACGATCTGCTACTTCCATAATTTCATTCAGCTTATGTGTAATGAACAGAATGGATTTGCCTTCTTTTGCAAGGTTCTTCATGATCTTCATCAGTTCTTCGATCTCCTGAGGAGTCAGAACTGCAGTCGGCTCATCAAAAATCAGGACTTCATTATCACGATATAACATCTTCAGAATTTCAGTTCTCTGCTGCATACCTACTGTAATATCAGAAACAAGAGCATCCGGGTCTACCATAAGGCCATACTTATCGCTCAATTCCATAACTCTCTGACGAGCGCCCTTCTTCTCCAGAAACATTCCCTTTGTAGGCTCAACACCAAGGATAATATTATCTAATACAGAAAAACATTCTACCAACTTAAAATGCTGGTGTACCATACCAATATTCAAATCATTTGCATCATTTGGAGTATTGATGTGTACTTCCTTACCATCCTTCTTAATTGTTCCGGATGTAGGCTGATAAAGTCCGAATAAGATACTCATCAAAGTAGACTTACCGGCTCCGTTCTCTCCTAAAAGAGCATGAATTTCTCCTCTTTTCAACTGCAAGGTAATATTATCATTAGCCTTGATTCCAGGAAATTCTTTTGTGATGTTTAACATCTCAATAATGTAATCATTCTCCATGGTCCATTTTCCTTTTCCTATTTTGTAACTATTCAGAAACTGCATACACTTCGCAATTTCTAACCCGTTCACGGTTTACGCATTTGTTTATATTTTAGTATAACATCTAACAGCTAAAAAAAAAAGGGGAAGAGAATAAGTTCTCCACCCCTTTTTAAAAAGTTCAAAATTACTCTACATATGTAACAGTTACATGAGAACCAACTTCTGGCTGATTCTCTGTATCGTTAGATACTGTGATAGAACCATCTTTAATACCATTTAATACTGTTTCATATTCATCCTTAGTAAATGTCTTGAATCCCCAAGATGCATCATCTGTAGGAAGTCCAAGATAATCACCCTGTGTAAGACCAAGCTGTTCAGACTTGCCACCGATAGAAGCCCAGTTACCTGAAGTATAAGCATCAAGTGCTGTTTCTACTGCTGAACCAAGACCTTTCATAGCAGATGTGATACAAGCATCACCGATCTTAGGGAACTGGTCAACGTCTACACCAATAACCTTGCCATCATACTGTGCTGCTGCATCTACTGCTGATGTATAGATACCGCCGCCGCAAGCAAATACAACCTGTGTTCCGTCTGCGTACCAGCCTTCCATACGAGCTGTGATTGCATCATCGCCATAGAACTGTCCGCCGTAGTAGTACTTAACGTCTACGTCAACGCCCATCTCTTCTGCTGCTGCATTGATACCCTGAATATAACCGAAACCATAACGGATAACTGCAGGAACTGCAATACCGCCAAGGAATCCAAGGCTTGTATAACCATCTTTAACTGCTGCATAACCTGCTAAGTAACCAGCCTGCTCTTCCTGGAATGAGCAGATATATACGTTGTCGCCAAGTGCAACATTCTCACCTGCAAGGTTTACGATGTCACCTTCTGTAACGTCAACTGCGATAAATGTAACATCTGGATACAGACCCTGCTCTTCAGCGATTGCAGGTCCAAATAAATAACCAGGCATAACAACTACTGTTGCGCCTTCTGCAATTGCCAAATCTACAGAGTTGATTCTCTCTTCATCTGTATCTTCTGCTGGTTTATAATACTGTGTTTCGATTCCGTTAGCCTCACCATAAGCTACACATGTTTCCCATGTGATCTGGTTGAAGGATTCATCTGTGATATCTCCGGAGTCTGTGATCATAGCGATCTTCTTATCGGAGTTATCTGTTGTAGCTGCAGCCTCTGTTGCTGCCTCTGTTGTTGCTGCCTCTGTTGTTGCAGCTTCTGTTGTAGCTGCTGCCTCTGTTGTGGAAGTCTCCGCTGCAGATGGTGTCTCTGTCTCTGCTGAGCTGCTGCCACATCCTACTAAAGATGCAACCATAGCTGAAGCAAGAACAAGTGATAATGCTTTCTTCTTCATAAAAATTTTTCCTCCTTTGAACTCGACACATATTACAAAAACATGGCCTAATTACTTAGATATAATAACATAGTACACAAAAAAACACAAGAAAATATATTAAATATATTTTTTGTATAATTTTTCATGTATCATTGCATAAAAGGTAACTATTCAGAATAATTACCATAAAAGGACCAACAGCGTTACTAACCGCCATTGGTCCTCCGTAAACAAAAATCATGTTACTACTTTTCATATTATATTGCAAGTAGAATTTTATTTCTTTAATAGGCTTTTTCTATAAATAATGTCATCTCTGGACGGTCCGTTACTTACCATTGTAATCGGATAACCAATCTGTTCCTCAATGAATTCGATATACTTACGGCAATTCTCAGGAAGTTCTTCATATGTCCTGATGCCACGGATATCACTCTTCCAGCCAGGTAATTTAGTAAGCACAGGCTTAGCCTTTTCAAGTTTACAGGTTACAGGGAACTGTGTTGTTACCTCTCCATCGATCTCATATCCCGTACATACAGGAATCTCATCAAGATAACCGAGTACATCCAATACTGTAAAGCATACATCTGTAGTACCCTGCAAACGGCAGCCATACTTGGAAGCAACACAGTCAAACCAGCCCATTCTTCTAGGACGTCCTGTAGTAGCGCCGAACTCACCGCCATCACCGCCACGTCTTCTCAACTCATCAGCTTCTTCACCGAAGATCTCAGATACGAAAGCGCCTGCTCCTACTGCGGAAGAATATGCCTTACATACTGTATAGATCTCCTTGATCTCATAAGGAGGGATACCTGCACCGATCGCACCATATGCAGCCAGTGTTGAAGATGATGTTACCATAGGATAAATACCGTGGTCTGGATCTTTCAAAGTACCAAGCTGACCCTCTAACAGGATATTCTTGCCAGCCTTGATTGCTTCGTCCAGATATGCAGATACATCACACACGAAAGGAGCGATCATCTCTTTGTACTCATGTAATGTTTCTAACAATTCATCCGGGTTAATTGCAGGTTTATGATATAAATGCTCCAGAATTACATTCTTCTGCTCGCAGACTCTTGCTACCTTCTCTTTCAGAAGATCTTCATCAAAAAGTTCGCTTACCTGGAAGCCAATCTTAGCATATTTATCTGAATAAAAAGGTGCAATACCTGACTTGGTAGAACCAAAGGACTTGCCACCCAGACGTTCTTCTTCGTACTGATCGAACAGAATGTGATATGGCATTACCATCTGTGCTCTGTCAGATACCAGAATCTTAGGCATTGGAACGTTTCTGTCTGTAATGGACTTTATCTCCTTCATCAAAACAGGAATATTTAATGCTACGCCGTTTCCGATAATGCTTGTTGTATGATTATAGAAAACACCGGATGGTAATGTATGCAATGCGAACTTTCCATAATTGTTTACGATCGTGTGTCCTGCATTTGCTCCACCCTGAAAACGGATGATAATGTCTGCTTCCTTAGCAAGCATATCAGTAATCTTACCCTTGCCTTCGTCACCCCAGTTAGCGCCTACAACTGCTCTTACCATATTACATTCCTCCGGTTTATTTTACATATTTATACATAATGAGGGGATGTACCCGCTCTTACTTTATTATCATATTCCTTTTTGTTTTATAAGTAAAATCAATATTTGTTATGGATGATATAAGTTCAGATTATGTATCAGTTATGTAATTTATCTGTACATTTCAATTTACAAGTTTTTCTCCATGATAATGTACTCTTTTTCTGCTACTATCTTAAACTGATTCTTTGTCCAAAATGCAAAGCTCTGAGGATTTCCCTTATCAACTCCAAGTCTTACTTTTAAATACCCACAAAGTTTTAACTGCTCAGCTACTTCTTCTATGATATGTGAACCAATCCCTTTATTTTGATACTTTATATCTGTCATAAACAATCCGATATATGCCGTTTTTTCCTCCGGATATTTCAAAATAAGGTCCATAACCGCTACCAGTGTTTCTTTTTCAAAGAACCCCAGATATAACTTATCTTCCTCACTTTTTCCCGGCGGCAATGCCTCCATGTCCATCAATATACTTTCCTCTGTAACAACGGGTGGATGATATTGATAAAAAATAACATTAGGATAACTCATATTATAAATGATATCCACATCCTCCTTATCTAATCTTCGCACCTTGTATTTAGCGGATAGTTTTGAAAGCTCCATACATCTCATCTCCTTTTCATTTTGGATAAATGCAAAGCTTAATCTCCTCCAGAGTATCTGCAAAGTAAATGCCTTCCTGCCTTTCTTTTGAAGAGAGTCCTGTCTCTATCATGTGAGTAAGCAGAGCCTTGAGACTGTCATAATAACCATTCAGGTTATACAAAATACACGGTGCATCCAAATGTTTCAAGGATACCTTTGACATGACTTCTGTAATCTCTTCAAGTGTCCCTGTTCCCCCTGGAAATGCAATAAATGCATCACCAAGTTCAATCATTTTCGTTTTGCGTTCCGTCATATCCTTGGTTACAATCAATTCGGTAATTTCATTATATTCATAGCCTGCATCAATAAAAAACTGTGGTTCTACCCCTGTAACCTTACCTCCTGCTGCCAGCACACTTTTCGCCAGTTTTCCCATCAAACCACTCTCTGATCCACCATATATCAGTGCATTTCCACTTGTCCCAATCCAAGTACCAAGTTCCTGCACCGCCTGCACCAGTTTCGGATCATTACCCTCACTCGCCCCAAGATATACCGTTATATTCATAATACCGTTCCTCCTCTGTTTTATTTTCTATCTCCTGTCCTATCAACTTCTCCAATTTCAACAGCGCTTACTTCAGTGGGCCGCTGTAACGCTGCCCTGCCCCTTCTTGACTTGCTTTAGGGACGCCGCCGGACGTGGCAAATACACCAGACTGCCACGTCCGGCGGCGTCCCTAGAATCCAAAAAAGTGGCAGTTACCCGCCACTTTCTAAAGTCAGTATAAAATTATGGAATTTATACGTTGATCTCAGCCTTTACGCCAAGTTCTACCTTATTGGCATCAAGCACTGGCTGTACTACATTTGCAAGGAACTTCTCTACCTGAATTGGTGCTCTGCCTACATACTTTGCAGGTTCCATTGTAGCCTGTAATTCTTCCAGTGTCAGGTTGAATTCCGGATCTGCTGCGATCAGTTCAAGCAGGTTGTTGTCTTTACCTTCCTGCTTAACATTCTTGCCTGCTTCCATGGAAAGAGTTCTGATCTTCTCATGTAATTCCTGACGGTTACCGCCATTCTTTACTGCATCCATCATGATATTCTCTGTTGCCATGAAAGGAAGCTCTGCCATCATATGCTTTGTGATAACTTTGTCATATACAACCAGTCCATCTACTACATTGAGACACAGATCAAGGATTCCATCGATTGCAAGGAAGCCTTCCGGAATGGAAAGTCTCTTGTTTGCAGAATCATCCAGAGTTCTTTCAAACCACTGTGTAGCTGATGTAATGGCAGGATTCAATGCATCGATCATTACATATCTGGAAAGGGAGGCAATACGCTCACTTCTCATAGGATTACGCTTATAAGCCATTGCTGAGGAACCGATCTGGCTCTTCTCAAATGGTTCTTCTACTTCCTTCAAATGCTGTAACAGACGAATATCATTGGACATCTTATGAGCACTTGCTGCAATTCCTGCCAGGATATTTGCAACTCTGGTGTCTACCTTACGTGAATAGGTCTGTCCGGATACTGCATAACATTCCTTAAATCCCATCTTGGCTGCGATCATCGGATCGATCTTATCAATTGTCTTCTGATCACCGTCAAACAGTTCAAGGAAACTTGCCTGTGTACCTGTTGTACCCTTAGATCCCAGCAGCTTCAGACTGTTCATTACGTACTCAAGATCCTCCATATCCATTAAGAATTCCTGTGTCCAAAGTGTTGCACGTTTTCCTACTGTAGTAGGCTGTGCAGGCTGGAAATGAGTAAATGCAAGTGTTGGAAGATTCTTATATTTATCTGCAAAAGAAGCAAGTTCTGCAATTACATTCACAAGCTTCTTATGTACCAGTTTCAATGCTTCATGCATCACGATAATATCTGTATTATCACCTACATAGCAGGAGGTTGCACCCAGATGGATGATTCCTGCTGCCTTGGGGCACTGCTGTCCGTATGCATAAACATGGCTCATAACATCATGACGAACCTGTTTTTCACGTTCCCTGGCTACATCATAATTGATGTCATTGACATGAGCCTTGAGTTCATCGATCTGTTCCTGCGTAATAACAGGCTTGCCATTCTCGGAAAGTCCTAACTCCATCTCTGTCTCAGCCAGTGCGATCCAGAGTTTTCTCCATGTAGTGAATTTCATATCCTGTGAAAAGATGTACTGCATTTCCTTGCTGGCATAACGCTCAGACAACGGACTTGTATATCTGTCTGTACTCATATATAGATCCTCATTTCTACTTATTGTTGTGGATATTTGTTTCAGATACAGAATTGTGTTGTATTGTTAAATACTGCACAATCCGCCATTTACTGTAACTATTCAGAACCCATGCGCAAAATCGCTGTTTCACAGCTTTACTTTATACATGCCTGATTTATTTGTCGTATTCTCCTCTGATATCTTCCTTGGGTGGTTCCAATGGGTATTTACCTGTGAAACAACCTTTACAAATATCAAGTCCGTCTACCATCTCGCTTAAACGGTCAATTTCAAGATATCCTAATGAATCTGCTCCGATGATCTGGCGAATATCCTCAATCGTACGATTATATGCGATCAACTGCTCTCTGGCAGGAACATCTGTACCAAAGTAACAAGGCCACAGGAATGGTGGGGAACTGATTCGTACATGAACTTCTTTAGCGCCTGCATCTCTAAGCATCTTGACAATTCTGTCAGAAGTTGTACCACGTACAATAGAATCATCGATCATAATGATACGTTTGCCGTTCACTGCTTCTTTGAGCACATTTAATTTTACACGCACACTGGATTCTCTGCTGCTCTGTTTCGGCTTGATGAAGGTTCTGCCTACATAACTGTTCTTAACAAAAGCTGTTCCATAAGGAATACCGGACTGCAGGGAATATCCCAATGCCGCCGCATTACCTGATTCAGGAACACCGACTACCAGGTCAGCATCCGCCGGTGAATCCATAGCCAGGAAACGTCCTGCCTTGATTCGGGAAGAATATACGCTGATGCCGTCAATATGGCTGTCCGGTCTTGCAAAATAGATATATTCGAAGATACATCTCGCCTGTTTCTCCTTTGGCAATGCTCTGGACATATCTGATACAATGCCATTTTCAGGTGTGATCGTAACTGTCTCACCCGGTAATACATCACGTACAAATTCCGCTCCGATCGTGTCTAGTGCACAAGTCTCAGATGCCAGAATATAGGCATTGTCACGTTTACCAATACAAAGTGGTTTAAAACCGTAGGGATCTCTTGCACCCATCAGTTTACGGGGACTCATAACGACCAATGCATATGCACCCTTGATCTTAAGACAGGCACGGTTCACTGCTTCTTCTGCTGTCTTGGAATTCAATCTTTCTCTGGCTATATGGTATGCAATAACTTCCGAGTCTATCGTTGTCTGGAAAATGGCACCGGTATATTCCAGATCTCTGCGAAGTTCTGCCGCATTGATCAGGTTACCATTGTGTGCCAATGCCAAAGTACCTTTTACATAATTAAGTACCAGCGGCTGTGCATTCTCACGGGTAGAAGCACCTGCTGTAGAATATCGGGTGTGCCCTACACCGATATCGCCATGAAGAGCTTCCAGATTATCCGGTGTAAACACCTCATTTACCAGTCCCATGCCTTTATAAGAGGTTACTTTGCCTTTTGGACCGCTAGTCTCACTAACAGCAATACCACAGCTCTCCTGTCCTCTGTGCTGGAGAGCAAACAATCCATAATATATTGTGGACGCAACATCCTTGCCATCAAAATCATAGATGCCGAACACACCACATTCTTCGTGCAATTCATCGTCCCACGTAGAAGAAACTAATACTTTCTCGTTATCCATCGATACTTACCTTTCCGTGTGCTTTTAGTTGAATTCCTTGCCTGTTAACAATGCAAATGCTTCTTTATACTTAGCAACGGTCTTGTCTACAACTTCGTCAGGAAGAAGGTAATCATTATCCGGATTAGCCTTTAACCAGTCTCTTACATACTGCTTATCAAAAGAAGGCTGTCCCTTACCGGCCTCATAACCTTCTAACGGCCAGAATCTGGAACTGTCAGGAGTCAGCATCTCATCACCAAGAACTACATTGCCATTCTCATCAAGACCAAATTCGAACTTGGTATCTGCAATAATGATGCCTTTGCTTAATGCATACTCTGCACATTTCTTGTATAAAGCAATGGTTGCATCCTTGATCTTAGTCGCATATTCTCTGCCCTTTCCAGGATAGATTTTCTCTAATACATCAATACTCTGCTCAAAAGAGATATTCTCATCATGCTCTCCAAGCTCAGCTTTGGTACTGGGGGTATAGATCGGTTCAGGCAGTTTCTGGGATTCCTGTAAGCCTTCCGGTAATTTGATACCGCATACAGTGCCATTCTCCTTGTAGCTTGCCCAGCCACTTCCTGTAATATATCCACGCACGATGCATTCGATAGGAAGCATTTCCAGCTTCTTGCACATCATGCTGTTTCCATCATATTTTTCATTTTGGAAGAATTCCGGCATGTCCTTTACGTCTACTGAAATCATGTGATTGGGTAATACGTCCTTGGTATAATCGAACCAGAACTTAGACATTTGGGTAAGAATTGCACCTTTCTTGGTGATCTTGTTCTTTAAGATGTGGTCAAAGGCTGAAATTCTGTCAGTCGCAACAATGATAAGGCTGTCTCCATTATCATATACCTCTCGTACTTTACCTTCTTTAATCGGCGTAAATTCCTGCATTTCTTTTCCTCCTCGTGATAAAAAAAGACTTCATGTCCTACTTATGTTCAGAGTTACTATCCGGATCCATCCAAATAGCTGCTCAATACCTCTGAATTATAATACAGGAACTTTCTATAAGTCAATGTATTTACGGCAATTTTAAAAGCAGCCTCCCCCACTTGGGAAAGACTGCTTTACCACTTATGCTAATGCCTTTTCATAATCATTGACCAGATCCAATATCTTCTTTGCATATTCAGGGAACTGTGCTACCATATCCTTTACCTCATCCTGAGCTTCCTGTGCTACTTTGGCGTTATACTCCATCTGCTTTCTAAGCTTCTGGCGTCTGATGATCAATCCATGTCTGATTTCTACCATTTCCTTGTTGTCATACAAAGCCGGTGCCTGATGAATCCAGATATTAGGATCCTGAATCTTACATTTGCGTAGAAGTCGTACCAGAGATGCCTGATAAAAATCCATATCATTCTGTCTTTGAAGTTCCTCTTCCCGCTGTTTCTTTTCTTCCTGGTATTTATTCCATAATTTCTTCAGATCTGTTGCACTGTTCACATCATATTTCATGTATAAATATTCCAGCAGATTCGTATTGTTCACATATCGGATCTTAACTGTGTTCTGTAAAAGAACAAGTTTATTAATTGCCTTATCCACTTTGACAAGTTCACGGTTTGCATCTGTGAATTTGACATATACAAAGGTCATCGCTGCTGCTGCGATCAACACTGCGATCAGATATCCTATCTGTACATCCAGTTTCCACACCGATGCCAGTATGGACAACAATACAACCAGAAACAGCATGGATCCTACGCAGATTGCAACAATTCCTTTCATATTACGCTGTCCTGACAACAATTCATTCCGACGGTATGCATAGGCATGTCTTTCTCCATCCAGTCTGTTCAGGTCTTTCTTGATCAGTACCTGGTAATCTTCGGCTTCCTTTAATTTATCATACCCTTCCGGCATACAGTCTGCCAGCCTGTCCATATGATCATATTCTTCATCTGACATGATTTTCTTCTTATTCTGCTGTTTCTTCTGATTATCTTCGATCTCAACGATTTTCTTTGCCAGGTTGCCCAACTGCTCTTTCGTCTCTGGTGGCAATGCATCGATTTCTTCCATATCTGTCAGATAGGATGTTACCAGATTATATTCACTTCCCAGTGTTTCCAATTCTTTGGAAGCTTCTGCCATCTGTTCCAGACAAGTTCTCACATAACGTTCTCTCTGCCTTTTGTCATGCATATCCACATCATCCCGTCTGAGTCCTTCTGTTTCCTCCTGTGGATTGTACTCGATTTCTACTGCTTCCTGCTTCTTTCCTTTCAACTTACCCGCGATGTTCTTCAGTAATCCCATGTGATGTTCCCCTTCCCTTACACTGCTCACATTGTCTGTCTTCTATAATCCTGCTTTAATGCCAGAATCAGCTCCCCTGTCTGCTGATGATACTGTGTCCTGTCTTTTTCCTCCATAAGACTGTCCAGTTTCTGTTTTTCTTTGGATTCCATCCATTTCTGATGCGTATCAGCAATCATCTCATTTACTTTATCAAAATCCCTCTGCCATTCCGGATTTTCTCTCATGAATACTCCATAATCAAAATCGGATAGCGTTTTGCGTTTTGCCAGAATATACATTTGCAGAGTCTGCACATCAGGTCTTAACTTATATGATTCATAATAAAATTCTGCTGCCTGCGTATATGCATAATCCATCGCATAGACAGATGCAATATTATAATATAATACTGCTCTTTGTTCTACATCCTGTGATGACATCTGCTCTTTTAAATCCATGTAAATATCCAGAGCCTGTCTGAATCGTCCTGACCGGTAAAGATATTCTGCTCTGTGCTTCAATCTCTCATACGGCGACAGATCTGCCTGTTCTTTCAGTACACGGTCTACTTTCCTGATCGTATTCTCATCATAAAGTCCCGTACTCTCCAGAATCGTTGTCACAAACGCCGCAACGGACACGTGTTTCCTTACATAAACATCCAGTTCATCTGCAAGTTTGGTCATTCCACACTCTGTCCTGATCCAGTCTACCAACTGCTGATTCATCATGTCATAATCCAACAGATATATCCTGTCGATAAAATAATAACACAATTCTTCGATAGAATACAGAGAAATGTCAGAAAAATTTACATAAAATGGTTTTTTCGCGTAATTTCCTACACATAAATACACATTATTCATTATACTACGAAACTCTCCTTCCATGTTCTGCCACTTGAAGGATAAAATTCACCAAACCCCTTATCTGCTATCTCAATCTGTACTGTTTCTGCATTTTCCATGCAAATATGAAGTCCGATCCTGTTAGTTTTATTACCACGTACAGTAAGTCCTTCCAGCGTAATTCTGGCGATTCTGGGCTGTCCACCATCTACAGGCGTGATAGTAAGTGCCAATGTATTATCTCTTGCCAGAATCAGATCTATCTGCCTGTCTGCATCATACCAGTTTGTTCCTGCATCCAGCAGCGGGTAGTAAATTTCCTCTTTTCCTCTATTACAATGCATTCCGATATTAGCATGTAACGCTTCTTCTGAAAGGTAGACATAAGATGTGCTTAAGGTTGACGGAAGTACCTTTTCTCTTGCTCCGTAACAGGCACCCTTGCTGAATAAATTATTTCCCTGAAAAACACGTCTGTCTTTACACAAATACCTCAGTGATTCCTTACACCAGTCCTTTGAGAAAACATCTCCCAAAAGGAAAGCAGATGTGATCATTTTATTCTCGCACTGATTACGTACAATTTCCAGAAATGCACTGTCCAACTGGGTAAAAAAGGCTTTCTTTTGAGAATCTGTCATTTGTGACACATCTGTCATTTTCATTTGTGGAAATTTTTCTTCATTTATAAGGCAGACGACAGGACTGGAATTGCGATTCATCTGCATGTGGTATCCTCTGACACCATCTTTCTTATAATCAAACAATAAAACATCATGGACCCACATTTCCTCAGGCTGATGTAAAATGTACTGGAAAAAGCAATCCTGGTGAGACAGAAAATATACGTTCCCTTTATTCCCCATCGCTCTCAATGCTGCTTTCTTCAGCGCATTACACACCTGTGGCTCCATATCCTTAATCGTGATCGCAAGTCCTGCAATATCCAAACCGCCTGTATAAGCAGCCATCAGTGCTAAAATTTTACGGAAAAATATTTCCATAAGGAACTCTGCTGTATATTCATGATCTCCGACCTGCGCTGTCGTTTCATTTCTGACCAGCAGGAGCAAATCCTCTACCAGGTCTCCCGTTCCTTCTTTTGCCATTTGCAATGCATCTTTACCCATGACCCAGATGTCATTCTCTGATCCTTCCTGGTGTTTGCGGCACAATACCACGGGGATATTGTACTGTTCCTCCCCCATCACCTGACTGACAGTATCCGGCATGCTCTGATCGAGTCTGCAATAGCTGATCTGTGCATAATCATTGGCGAGGTCTATCCCTGCAACTATTTTGTTTTTCTTTCCAATCTCATCCAATGCCTTGTCTAAAAACATACTACTTAACTAATGCCATACCTTTCTGTATCCTGCACTTCTTCCATGCAGCCATATGTATTTGCCTGCCCTATATGACTCTGAACAGTTCTCTGGCGCTGTAATCTTCTTCCATATATTCCTGCATCAGTTGCTGGGCAGTTGCTTCATCATGCAGGCTACGTGCCACCATAATATCATTAAGCATGCCATAACGCCCCTGTGAGTGTTCCTCAGCCCTGCGCGCCAAAGTACCACTCTGTGTTACCTGTTCAACACCGTCCCTGCTTTCTGTCACATAATACTGCAGCATTTCCCCCTGAAACAGATCAAAGGCTTTTACATGTATACCCTCATACATATCTTTCATTTCTTCCGTTTCATAGATCATATCCTGTGTATCTGCTGATGAATTTCCCTTATCATACAGATAGTGTATCCTCACTTTATTTTCAGGAGATGTTCTGTATTCTACGAAATATTGATTCTTAAAATAGTGTAGCTGTACTACCTGATCTGCAAGTTCTTTGAAAAAGGGAAAACAAATCCCTGCGTGTAACAACTGTCCTACAAATTCCGAGAGTGTATCTCTGGCTATTGAAGAACGCCTGTCCGGATGTTCTGACCAGAATTTAAGCAATGCAAGTTTATTACACAAAGGTGCTTCCCCACTCTTGCGATAGCGTATGTATATCTGGTCAAATATTTCATTCTCTGTCACTGCATTCTCCACAAAATATGCATAAGCCGTATCTGCCAGAAGTTCCTCTACCAGAGTATCATCATGTGTGGGAGATGCTGCATAACTAAGCAGCATTTCATCCTTTTCCGGTACGATCACATGTGTGAAACGCATCTGTTGCAAAATATGATGCATGATATCTGTAGTCTCCAGTTCCAGTTCCAATGCCGATTTCCAGATATTTCGAAGCTGTGTTGTCTGCCCTTCATAATACATCATCAGATATTGCAGAATATTCTCATCATATTTCATATTTCTGTAAATATAATAAGATACATTAATCAGAAATTCTTCTTTCGTAAACTGATTTGAAATAATACGCTTACTGATGAGTCTGGCAACCGACTTCATATTTACGCCGCTCATGCCATATCTCTTTACCCATAAATATGCCTTGTCGAACATTCCTCTGGATATCAGGAAACGTATGAATTCTGCTCGTTCTTCCGATTCCATCTCGTCAGCTTCGATTTCATCAAGGAATGTATCCAGTTCCCCGATCATGTCATTTTCATAATAAAAGCGCAGCAGTTTGGTCCGGATTTCCTTCTTGAAACTCTCAATGACCTGTTCTGATTCTGCCAGATGTTTGAACCGTCCTACATTATCCATTGTGATCGTTACATAATTCTTATCCTGTTCACACAAATACATATCGAAGCTGAGCCTGCCTTCGATCATTGGTCCGACAAAAGGCAGCAGTCTGTCTGTCTGCATCAGTTGCCGGTTCGTATATGTGATCCTTTTTGTAAAACGATTGCCCTGTGCATCCTGCAAAAATGCTCTGTATTCATTTCCATATATCGGAATCAGACAGGCTCCGCCTGTTACCGGATAACTGCTCTCTCCGTTAATCTTCTCATGAATGATAACAACCGTTGTGATCTTGGGATTCTCTACTGTGATCCTGTGCATAAAGAGAAGTGGAGCGAATGCATAAGCCGTATCATCACGTAACATCTGCGGTGCCAGTATCTGTTCATATAAATATGCCAGATCTTCATTCATATGTCCTAATCTGATCTGGTCCACCACAAATCTCTCCATGGCGATCCTATAACTTCTTTCCAGCTCCGGATACCTGTCTTTGTTACGCAATACATAGGCATATAAATAGGCATTATGTTCATAATCCAGATTGCTCTGGTATGCAAAATACATCAATACCATTTTAGGCAGTACAATATTGTTATCTGTGATATCCAGAGACATCATGTAATATTCATACAATCTGGTAACTCTGACTTCACAGGATACACCCAGTTCATACCATGCAAAATATTCTTTTCCTCTTTTATCCCCTAAAATCAACAGCCTGCAAATGGCAGCTATTGTCTGCGGGTCTTTTTCATCCTTATATATTTCACAAAGTGTACGGAACAGTAAAGAAGAATAATTCTTCACTCTGGCACATAAATACTGTACCTGCTGCGTCATATCACTGTTAAGCATATGATACTTGGCAGCATACCAGATCACATTCTGCTCAAACTGTCCCAGTTGTAAAATAAATGACGGATGACTCTGGAAAAGAAGCACTGACTCACAAAAAAGAATCGGACTGGAACACCCCAGTTTAAACTGTTCCTGCAGAAAATGCCATCTGGCTTCCGGACTGCCTGTATATTCCTCATCCAGATACATAAGGAACCATGCCAGACGCCATTGTGTCTCGTCCCTGCCGTATGCATTTTCTATTTCATCCGTTACCGCCTGCAAATAACTCTCATCACGATTGAATAATGTCTCCAGATATAAATAGTAACACTTGGCCAGTATATCTGTCCGGTCACCAAATACTTCCGGTTCCAGCTTGTCCAAATACCACTTGGCTTCATTAAAACGTTCTCTGGTCACCAGCATCTGTACCTGATACAACTGTGTCATGATATCATCCGGATCTATCTCATTAAGCTGTGCAATAGCCTCGTTGGCACGTTCCACCCAGATATTATTTGTTATCTTATGGAATTTCATCTCAATATAATTTCGCACCAGTGATATGACCGCACGTTTCTTCTGCCGTCTTTTCTTTTCCTTATCCTGACCTTCTCTCATCATCACCTGTACAGGTATGACAATTTCATGACAGGTATCTTCGATCACGATTCTTCCAATATTCATTCCATGGCGCAATCTGGCTGCATCTATAGTAAAGTTCAAACGGTACAGATCATCTACAAAATCAATATCCATAATCTGATTCTGCTCCAGTTCGATAAATCCGCCTTCCGTTCTTACCTGCAGGCAGACATAACCCCAGCTGGAACGGGTCAGTGCCAGTGTACGAGGCTGAGAATCCATAATATCTTCCAGCATGAATCCTTCCATGTCTGTCTGATACTGAATAGGTGCCTTTTTGTTCGTTTCTATGAGAAACTCTTCAACATTTTCTTCATTTCCCACATTTCTGGACAACCCAAGGTATACTGTTTCGAGATCTTTATCATTTTTATGGAAAATACTGATAAATTCCGGCGAATAGAATAGATCTACTGCCTCGCTCCAGTCAGCCTTTGCCAGATTGGCAAAATGAAACAGATTGCGGATACCTCCCATGGAACTTTCGAGCTGGATCTTCTGCACGGTGATCTTATATGGCAAGGTATATTCACCTTCGCTGCTGATTATGGTAAATTCACCACGTACCTGACTTCCCGCCTCAAGATTACCCGTCACAAAGCAGTACTCAATTACAGCCTCGCGTCCCGTAAAATGAGTCGCCAGACTCTGCATTCTGGTATCCGATGAATAAATATCCCCACTCGCCTCATCACTTCCGGTTTCGATCTTAAAGCTTCCTTCCACCCGTTCCTGAGGCTTCACGCTAAATTCAAGGCTTTGACAAGAGAATTTCAGATAACGATTCTTACACTCCCAAATTCCATCTGTCATCTGCCCCTTCTTCTCCTGCATGTTTCCACTGCCCTTCCGTCATTTTCTAAATACTGATCATCTAATAAACAGTATAAAATATTTGTTGACATAACGCAATAAAAAATCGAGCGGTCACAGACCGCCCGACTGTAAATTTTTATAAATTTTATTAGATTTCAACTACCCATCCTTCTGGAGCCTTGATATGACCCATCTGGATTCCTGTTAATGTTTCATATAACTTCTTGGTAACAGGTCCCATCTCGTTCATACCACTTGGGAAGCAGATCTCCTTGCCATGGTCAACAATCTTACCAACAGGGGAGATAACTGCTGCTGTACCACAAAGACCACATTCTGCAAAATCCTTAACTTCATCGAAGTATACTTCTCTTTCTTCAACTTCCAGTCCTAAATATTCCTTGGCAACTACCATTAAGGAACGACGGGTAATGGAAGGAAGAATACTGTCTGACTTTGGTGTTACAACTTTGTTGTCTTTTGTTACGAATATGAAGTTGGCACCACCTGTTTCCTCTACCTTGGATCTTGTAGCAGGATCAAGATACATATTCTCATCAAATCCATTTGCATGTGCTGTTACGATTGCGTGAAGGCTCATTGCATAGTTCAGACCAGCCTTGATATGACCTGTTCCATGAGGTGCTGCACGGTCAAAATCACTGACACAGATAGTAATAGGCTTAGCACCGCCCTTGAAATAAGGTCCTACAGGTGTTGTCAGAATTCTGAACTGATATTCATCAGCAGGTTTAACACCGATAACAGGATTAGAACCAAACATATAAGGACGTACATATAAGGTAGCACCTGAACCATAAGGTGGTACATAAGCTTCGTTAGCTTTAACTACTGCCTTTACAGCCTCTACAAAACGTCCTTCAGGAAGTGTAGGCATCTCCAGTCTCTTACAACTGTCATGCATACGTGCTTCATTTAAATCAGGACGGAATACTACGATACGTCCATCTTCTGTTGTATATGCCTTCAAACCTTCGAAACATGTCTGTGCATACTGAAATACACCTGCACATTCATTCAATGTAATATTGGCATCCTCTGTCAATGCGCCCTGATCCCATGCGCCATCCTTATAATATGATACATATCTCTTATCAGTCTGATGATAACCGAATCCGAGAGTTGCCCAGTCAATATTCTTCTTTTCCATAACATGATCTCCCTTCGTAATGATCCAACATCAACTTTTGTTGTAATCTTTTCAATTATTATTGACCCGATGATAAAAAAAGTCAACCCAAAAGTCTGTATACATGTGGTTTTTTCATAACTTTTTTGATATTTTTTAACCTGTATTCATATAGGCTATGAATACAGGTTATATCACTAAATTCTTTCATATTTTACAAAAGCATACTCCAGATCAAAATAAGTCAACTCATCACTGTCTGCCGTGACCTTCCACTCAGGGTCTTCATCCAGATCAGGAAAATGTGCATCTGCCTGATAAGCATAATCAATCTTTGTAATATGTGCAGTATCACAATATGGAAGCATCTGGCGGTATACACTCTCGCCGCCTACAATATAAACGTCTTCACTTTCATAACCTCGCAGCACCTCCAGTAATTCCTCCAGCGAATGTACTACCTGTGCACCTCTGACCTGATATTTCATATCTGATGACAGAATGATATTGGTTCTTCCTGTCAATGGCTGTCCCTGTGGAAAAGTCTCCAGTGTTTTTCTTCCATATACGATTACCTTGCCAGTGGTCATCTGACGAAACATTTTCTGGTCACTTGGAATGCTCACCAGGAGACTTCCCTGGTTCCCAATCGCCCAATTATTATCTACCGCAGCAATTATATTCATCTTTGTACTCCAATCTTTATCTATCCCATTTATCACATAATGCATTAATCTGATCTGCAAATTTAGCCAGATCCTTGTTTGCCCCGCCTTCGTTCTTATGAATAACAGCGATCAGCCTCTGTCCTGCTGCCAGAAGTCTTGTGAATACATCTGATACCACAGACGTACGTTTCTTCACAACAACAGGTGCGGCTTCATATTCTATAGCATCTGTTATTAAATCAAATCTTGTTCCGGAGTATGGCGCATATGCCTTTTGTCCATGTTCGATTTTAAGACATTCTGTGAAAAGATTGCACACACTGTCCTCGCCGTGAACAATGAATACTCTCTGGGGCTTTTGATCAAAAGCATCCAGCCATGCGATCAATCCATTCTTATCAGCATGCCCGCTCAATCCGGCAAGCTGTCTGATATCAGCCCGTACATCTACGTTCTCGCCAAAAAGTTTCACTTCTTTGGTTCCATCGATCAATGCTCTGCCCAGCGTTCCCACTGCCTGATATCCTACGAACAATATCGTACATTCCGGTCTCCACAGATTATGTTTGAGATGATGTCTGATACGTCCTGCCTCACACATTCCGCTGGCAGATATGATGACCTTGGGCTTCTCATCAAAGTTGATCTGTTTGGATTCCTCACTTGTAATTGCTAATTTAAGCCCCGGAAATGACAAAGGATTGATTCCATTTCTGACCAGTTCAAGTGCTTCCTCATCAAAACAGCCATAAATGTTCTTCTGGAAAATCCCTGTTGCCTCTACTGCCAATGGGCTATCCACATATACTTCAAATTTAGGGAACTCCGGCACCAGATTATCCGCTTTGATCTTTCTCAAAAAATACAGCATTTCCTGCGTCCTGCCTACTGCAAAGGAAGGAATGACTACATTGCCGCCTTTGGCAAAAGTTTCACGGATCACGGCAGACAACTCTGCTACATAATCTATTTTCTCTTTGCTGTGCAATCTGTCCCCATAAGTAGATTCCATAACAACATAGTCTGCTTCCTTAGTCGGGATCGGATCCTTGATCAATGGCTGATCCGTGTTTCCAATATCACCGGAAAAAACAATCTTTTTCGTAATATCGCCTTCTGTCAGCCATACCTCGATACTTGCAGAGCCAAGCAGATGCCCAATATCTGTGAATCTGATCTTAATTCCATCACATATCTCAACCATACTGTCATACTCACATGGAACAAGTCTGCGGATTATACCATCCGCATCCTCCATGGTATATGCCGGTTCTATCGGTTCTGTGCCTGCATGTCTTTTCGCTTTACGGTTCTTCCACTCTGCCTCCTGCATCTGAATATGCGCACAGTCACGAAGCATGATCGAACACAGATCTGCCGATGCCTCCGTCGTAAATATCCTGCCACGGAAACCTTTGGCATACAAAAGCGGCAGATTACCGGAATGATCTACATGCGCATGAGTTAAAAATACATAATCCAGTTTTGCTTCGTCTACAGGAATATCACAACAGGCATACGGATTGATTCCCTGCTGCATACCGCAGTCTACCAGTATATTTTTGCCACATGCCTGAATATAGTGACAACTGCCTGTTACCTGATGGTCCGCACCTACAAATGTTAATTTCATAGAACCCACTACCTTTCTTTTATTCTTCTAAGCGATATGTCGCTGATATATTCTGTCTGCTCTTGTCCTTGGGAGAACATCCGAAATACTTCTTATAAGCTCTGGAAAAAGTAGAATAATTCTGAAAACCGCACGCATAGCAAGCCTCTGTGATCGTTGCGCCCTCACGTACCAGTTCATCTGCCTGCGCAAGCCTTTTGCCTGTAATATAATTTCCTACCGTACGTCCTGTCTCTTCCTTAAAAAGATGCATCAGATAATATTTATCCAGATAAAATACCCCTGCCAGACTGTCAATCGAAAGTTCTTCCCTCAAATGCTCTTCTATATAATTCATGATCTGCGCAATTTTACTGTTAGGTGCCTGCGTAGCCGGATATGCAATCCTGTCATCTATGACAGCACGGTTAAGCTGTATCATAAATTCCAGAAATAATACCTGTTCGTACAATGCCGCAGCATATTCCTGATGATCTGCACTCGCATTCTCCAGCTCGCAGATCGTAGCATAGAGTCTGCTGGTCACCAGGGACTTCACACGCAGCACATTACTGCCTGTGGATTTCACTTTATTGAAGCAGGCACTCAGATCGTACTCTTCATTTCGATATGAATTGATAAATTCATCTGAAATGTACACAATAATCCGCTCATACTCGCAATCTTCTTCTATCTGGGGTCTGTGCACCTCTCCTGCCGGTACAAATACAATATCATATGGCTCCAATCGGTAAGCACGCCCATCTATATGATATGTGACATTTCCCCTGATCAGAATCAAAAGCTTATGAAAGACATGATAATGATAGGAAAATTCACGGAGTTTTCTATCTTTGAGGTGAAAGATCTTGAAATTCGAGTTCAAGAAACCTTTTTGTTCGTATTGCTCCATTTTACCAGTCCTTTCACACTTTATTGTAATAAGTATACCATATAACCGGATGAATAGTCATGATTATTACTATAAATATATCTATTTTTTACATTTCTTTTCCTGAAATTAATGTTAAAATGTTAATATCAGAAAATAATGGAATGCTGTTGTTTTAATGCGCTGTGACACAGTATTTCTTATCAGAAACAATGCAGGAAAGAGGATAATCTATGAAATTCAGTAACGGTTGCTGGCTTCAGCAGGAGGGCTGTGAATGTTTCACACCACAGCAGGTATATTTTAGCAAAATTGAAGAAAACAGGGTAACTTTATGTGCTCCTACCAATCGGATCAATCACAGAGGCGATACATTAGGCGGTATTAATCTGACACTTGTTATCACATCACCCATTCCTGAAGTTTTGCGTGTTCAGACCTATCACCATCTGGGTGCAGTAAAGAAATCTCCGGCCTTTGAAATTAACGAGACTTGTCTTCCTTTGACAACCTTTGCAGATGATGAACATATTACGATTGCCAGCGGTTCTCTTACTCTCGAAATCGGCAAAAAGAACTGGTATATGAAATATACAAGAAACGGTAAAGTCATTACCGAATCCAAAAATCGTGATCTGGCACTCATGAAAACAGACTGGAAGGGCTTAGCCTATGATAAAGGCGATAACAGCGATACTTACATCCGTCAGCAGTTGAGCATTGGCGTAGGTGAGCTGGTTTATGGTCTGGGTGAGCGTTTCACTCCTTTTGTCAAGAATGGTCAGTCTGTTGATATCTGGAATGCAGATGGCGGTACCAGCACAGAGCAGTCCTATAAAAATATTCCTTTCTATCTGACAAACAAAGGCTATGGTGTCTTTGTCAACCATCCTGAGAAGGTATCTTTTGAAGTTGGCACAGAAATGGTAACTAAGACCGAATTCTCCGTTGAGGGTACTTATCTGGATTACTTCCTTATCAATGGACCTACCATGAAGGAAGTCCTGGAGCGCTATACTGATATCACCGGCAAGCCATCCCTGCCTGCTCCATGGACATTTGGTCTGTGGCTCTCTACCTCTTTTACAACCAATTATGATGAAGAGACTGTTATGAGCTTCGTAAACGGTATGCTGGATCGAGGTATTCCTCTTAGAACCTTCCACTTCGACTGCTTCTGGATGAAAGAATTCCACTGGAGTGATTTCTTATGGGACAGCCGTGTATTCCCTGATCCTGTCGGTATGCTCAAGCGTATCAAGGAGAAAGGCTTAAATATCTGTGTATGGATCAATTCCTATATTGGTCAGGAATCTATCCTTTTCAAAGAAGGCATGGAAAAAGGATATTTCATCAAGCGTCCTAACGGCGAAGTATGGCAATGGGATATGTGGCAGCCAGGAATGGCTATTGTAGATTTCACCAATCCTGCCGCCTGGAAATGGTTCCAGGATAAGCTGGAAGTACTGCTTGACATGGGCGTTGACTGCTTCAAGACTGACTTCGGCGAAAGAATCCCTACGGATGCTGTATATTATGATGGTTCTGATCCCAGGAAAATGCACAACTACTACACCTATTTGTACAATAAGTGCGTATATGAACTGTTAGAGCGTAAGCGTGGTAAAGGACAAGCGGTTCTGTTCGCCCGTTCTGCAACTGTAGGCGGTCAGAAGTTCCCTGTGCACTGGGGTGGTGACTGCTGGTCAGATTATGAATCCATGGAAGAAAGCTTACGAGGCGGTCTGTCCTTATGTATGTCAGGCTTTGGCTTCTGGGCTCATGATATCGGTGGTTTTGAGAATACTTCTACTGCCGATGTATATAAACGTTGGGTTGCTTTCGGTCTGCTCTCTTCTCACAGCCGTCTCCACGGAAGTACTTCTTATCGTGTTCCCTGGGTGTATGATAAAGAAGCTGTAGATGTTGTACGTTTCTTTACCAGATTAAAAGCAAAACTGATGCCATATCTGTACAAAACAGCGATTACTGCTTCCAGGACAGGTATTCCATGCATGAGAAGTATGGTTCTGGAATTTACAGAAGATAAGATGTGTAACTATCTGGATAAGCAGTATATGTTAGGTGATAATCTGTTAGTTGCTCCTATCTTCAATGATGAGAGCCGCGCAGAATACTATCTGCCTGCCGGTATCTGGACTAACTTCTTTACCGGTAAGGAATACAAGGGTGGTAGCTGGGTAGAGGAACGGCATGGCTACTTAAGCATTCCTCTGATGGTTCGTGAAAACTCTATCGTTGCCATTGGCGCTCATGACGATAAGCCTGACTATGATTATGCTGATTCCTGCGAACTACGTATTTATGCATTACATGATGGAGTCAAAACAGAAACTACAGTCTATGGCATGAGCAATCTGCCTGAACTGACTGTATCTGCCGCAAGATCCGGTCATACCATTCATGTGACAGCAGAAGGCTCCAAGCCTTACACAATCCGCATGGTAAATATGCATGCTGCAGAAGCAGTAAATGGCTTCGTTGTCATCGAAGGCAATGACTCCATTATCACACCGGATGCTAATGCAAGTGTAGTAGAAATCAAATTTTAGTTAAATCGAAAACGCCGATATATCATCCCCGCGGGGCTATATATCGGCGTTATATTTTTACTTATTTATGTGACTATAATACTCTGGATAAAAATTCCTGTAATCTCTGGCTCTTGGGTGCGCTGAAAATCTCCTGTGGCGTTCCTTCCTCCGCAATGACACCTTCGTTGATAAACATGACACGGTTCGCAACCTCTCTGGCAAATCCCATTTCATGTGTCACAACTACCATCGTCATCCCTGTACTTGCCAGTTCCTTCATTACCTGTAATACCTCTCCAACCATCTCCGGATCAAGAGCTGAGGTTGGTTCATCGAACAGGATCACATCAGGATTCATAGCCAGTGAACGCACAATAGCGATACGCTGCTTCTGACCACCTGAAAGCTGTGCAGGGTATGCCTCTGCCTTATCTGCAAGTCCAATCCTTGCAAGCAGCTCTTCTGCCTTGGCAGATGCCTGTTCTTTGGTCATCAGTTTCAGCTTCACAGGTGCCAACATGATATTCTCTCGAATAGTCATATTGGGAAACAGGTTGAACTGCTGAAATACCATACCAATCTTACGGCGCATCTGGTTAATGTCTGTCTTTTTATCCGTTATATCTGTTCCCTCAAAGAGAATCTGTCCCTTAGTCGGTACTTCAAGAAGATTCAAAGAACGCAGGAAAGTAGATTTACCACACCCAGACGGTCCAATGATGGCAATGACATCACCTTTTCGCACTGTAGTGCTGATTCCTTTTAATACTTCCTGTTTCTCATAATATTTATGTAAGTCTTTTACTTCCAGAATCACATTATCGCTCATTGTTTCGTAACCTCCTCTCCAGCTTGCCTGCCAGGAAACTCAACAGCATAACTAACGCCAGATAGATGATTGCAACTGCGATCAGTGGCAGAAATGCCTCATATGTATTACTTCTGATGATATCTCCACCTTTTGTCAGATCCATCAATCCGATATAACCACTGATAGAAGTCTCTTTCAAAAGGCTGATAACTTCGTTAAGCAATGCAGGAAGTATATTCTTGATTGCCTGTGGCAGAATAATAGACTGCATAGTCTGCTCATAATTCAGTCCTAAACTTCTGCCCGCTTCGAACTGTCCAATGTCGACTGACATAATACCGGAACGGACAATTTCTGCAACATATGCTGCGGAGTTCAGACCAAATGCGATAGCTGCAACCATGATCTTATTCGTTGCTGATGCCAGAATAACATAGTAAATGATCAACAACTGAATCATAACAGGCGTACCACGCATAACTGTCAGATATACCTTACAAATGGCATTCAATATCGGCAGTTCACCATTTCTGTCATAGCCTGTTCTGATAATTGCAATCATGAAACCTAAAATAATACCAATCGTAACCGCCAGCAATGTAATGAGAAGCGTATTGCCAAGACCTTTTACAATATACATATATCGGCTGTCTTTGATAAAGTTATCGTAGAATTTCTCCCCGATACTTGCCTTCTGTGTATCGCTGTCACCTTTTACAATAATGACCTGTTTAGTCGTAATATAAGTATCTGTGAAGTTAATATTCTTCTTACGTTCTTCCGTTACTGTGAAGCCTGATGCACCGACATTGACCTTACCAGAAGTAATTGCTGCAATAATAGAGTCAAAAGCCATATCCTCTACCTGGATATCCATGCCAAGTTCGTCACTGATCGCACGCATAATATCAATATCGATACCAGTTACCTGATTGTTGTCATAATATTCATAAGGTGGGAACTCTGCATTGGTTCCAATAATCAGTGTTCCATTATTTCTCTCTACTTCTTTGCTGACATATGGATACTGCCCTACTTCATCGTCTGTACCGATATAATTCTTAACAATACTGTCAATCGTGCCATCGGCTTTTAACTTCTCCAGTGCACCATTGATATTGTCCAACAGTTCTGTATTTTCCTTAGCTACACAAAAGGCATAATCTTCCAGTGTAAATTCTTCATCAATAATACGAATGTTACTGTTCTGCTTCACGAACTGTAATCCGGGCTGCTCATCTATGACGACACAGTCTATCTTACCAAGCTTTAACGCCTGAATCGCATCTGCACCTTTGTTATATCGCTCAATCTTCGTTCCTGCGTCGTCACCTTCGTAATCTGACACATAGATATCACCTGTAGTTCCAAGCTGCACGCCGATTCTGGCCCCCTCCAGATCCGCTGCACAGGTAATCTCTTTCTGTGATGCATCACTTTGTCCTGCATCTGACTGCTTGCCTGCACAACCTGTCAATAATGTTCCCAATAACATTATAATAAGAAGCGCTGGCAGCATTCTTCTCTTTGTTGTTTTCATGTTATACCTCGATTCTGAATATTTATACAAAAGAGAGTATAGCATACAAAATGGGCAATGTCCACTTTAAGGAATACAGGCACTTTTATTCTCCTATATTGGTTATTACCCAATCCTCATTCTTCATATCATATGTAGTCTGACAGTAAGGGCAGGTTCGTTGATGGGTGGCATCGAAGCTGCCGCCACAGTTCTTACATTGGGATCGTCTGATGGAAAATCCGGCTTTGGTAGGGGTGGAGATATTCTTCGCTACCTGGATTGGAATTTCTTCATCTTTTATTTTAATCTTATTATTTATGCAATAAGTATTACGAAGAAACACTTTCATGTTAAGTTTCACGATATTACCGGTTGTTTCCATAGTTTTCAGTGCTACTGTTCCATGATAGTTCATATCGATCAGGTCTTTATATCTTTCAGGGACATGAGCTCCTTCAAAACAGGCAAGATTGCTTGTATCATCTGAAAAGAGTGTCATTTTCAGAAATGAGATAAGTTGTCCTTCAAATAATTTATAGGAAAAGGTACTATCTAAGGATTTCAATTTCTTTTCTATTTTTCTTTCTGCTTTTTTGGAACCCACAACTTCACCAACACCTTGCATTCCCTTGCAGATTCCATATCCTATTGTAGAAAAAGCAAATACTACATATCCTCCAAAGGCTCCACCTGCCGCTGCTCCCACGATATTCATTACATTAAAATGTTCTACATTCATCATGCTGTAGATTACAGCTAAAAAGAAAATAATTATACCGGCTACGATGCCTATATTCTTTATTTTCTTAACCTGTGAGGAATCATCATCATAAAAATAGAAATTCGTAACCTTCGGAAACAAATCAGATATCTGAAATTTGGTCTGACAATACGGACATCCTGTCATTAGTTCCTTAATTCTGCTGACAGCACCACAGGATGGACAGCAATAATAGTCACTTTCTACTGCACTGGTCTCTACTGTCGTATCAGTTACAATCGCATTGATTGCAATCTGACTTTCCTGTGTATCTATGCATTTATCATCCTTATAGTATTTCTGTGATAAATTTGCCATATGCATTCTTCTCTCATGCGAATACTTTTCATCACTCCAGAAAGTATTCTTTGAACGTGACTGTGGCATTGTATACTCAGCCGGGGTAATTTCCATGGTAGTCCTTAGTCCTTTTGCCTTCCATCTGTCATATTGCAGTTTTAATGCATAGGACAAATCTGCCCCTGCAATATCCGGCGTAATTCCTGTCCGTGCAAAACTCTGCATCTTGACTGCCATTCTCTCTTCCGGTACTTTCTTACTTCCATCCCACTGCCTGGTTCCATCCATTGCTTTGTAACTCATTAGTACTCCCTCTTAGTCAAAATTTCTTTCCTTCAGTTATAAATAAAAAATAGACACCTAATGAAAAAACGGTCAATGACATGTGCCAAAGACCGTTTCCCCTATCATTTCTATACAATTTAGTTCTCATTCATCTTAGCCAGTTTAGCAGCCTGGTCGGCTGCGATGCAGGCATCAATGATCTCCTGGATATCACCATTCATGATCTTATCCAGCTTATACAGTGTCAGGTTGATTCTGTGGTCAGTAACACGTCCCTGTGGGAAGTTATAAGTTCTGATCTTCTCAGAACGATCCCCTGTACCGATCTGGCTTCTACGCATCTCTGCTTCTGCATCATGTCTCTGTTGCTGCTCGATATCATATAACTTGGCACGCAGAAGTGCGAAAGCCTTCGCCTTATTCTGTAACTGGGATTTCTCGGTCTGACTGTATACAACAATACCTGTAGGATAGTGAGTCAGTCGCACAGCGGAGTCTGTGGTGTTGACACACTGTCCACCGTTACCGGATGCACGCATTACATCAATACGGATATCTTTATCTTCAATCTTAATATCAATATCTTCATCAACTTCCGGCATAACAGCGACACTGATCGTAGAAGTATGGATACGTCCACCGGACTCAGTCTCAGGAACACGCTGTACACGGTGTACACCGGATTCATATTTCATTACGGAGTATGCACCCTGTCCACTGATCATAAAGGTAACACTCTTCATACCGCCGATACCGATTTCTTCGACTTCCATAGTTTCTACCTTCCAGCGACGGCTCTCTGCATAATGTACATACATACGGTAGATTTCTGCTGCGAACAATGCTGCTTCATCTCCGCCTGCACCTGCACGGATTTCCACGATTACGTTCTTATCATCATTAGGGTCCTTAGGCAGAAGGAGAATCTTTAACTGCTGCTCTAATTCTTCGATACGCTTCTTGGCATCATTGAGTTCTTCCTTGAGCATTTCACGCATCTCTTCATCATTTTCAGATTCCAGCATAGAGAGGGAATCCTCTACTGTCTCTTTACATTTCTTATATTCTGTATAAGCTTCTACAATAGGCTGCAGGTTGCTCTGCTCTTTCATCAGAGAGCGAAATCTTGCCTGATTATCTGCTACTGTAGGCTCATGTAACTCGTTCATGATCTCTTCATAACGGGCAATCAAATCATCTAACTTATCAAACATCTTAATCCTCATTTCTGTGCACGTTCTTTGCACACAACATTTATATACTATTCCAACAGCCTGTTACTACGCGGTCGAGTCCTGCATAATCTTTTATGATTTCAACCTCACAAAAACCTTTATGTATCATCATATCTTTTACAGCCTCACCCTGATCGTAACCGATCTCAAAGAACAGTCTCGCACCTCTCGTCATATATGAAGTACACTGTTCCACAATTCTTCTATAAAAATACAGCCCATCTTCTCTGCCGTCAAGTGCCAGCATCGGTTCATGCTCTCTGACCTCCGGCATCAGTGTGTCAATAACTGCTGTTTCAATATATGGAGGATTCGATACGATCATATCGAACTTACCCTCTACCTTTTCCAACAGATCACTGTGTCTAAACTCAGTCTCCAATCCCAGATTCTGTGCATTCTCTCTGGCAACTGCCAGTGCATCGTCTGAGATATCCACACCCAATCCTTCACATTCATTGCTGTATTTCAACAGGCTGAGCAAAATGCAGCCGGAGCCGGTACAGATATCCAGTATCCGCATACCATCACTCAGATAGCGCATTGCTTCCTCTACCAGAATCTCCGTATCCTGTCTGGGAATCAGCACATGTTCATTCACCTTAAAAGTTAATCCCATAAATTCCTGCTGCCCTGTTATATGCTGCAATGGTATTCTCTGTGCCCGCTTCTCAATCACCATACGGTAAAACTGCTCTTCCAGATTACTGCGAACACTGTCACCATGCACCAGTAAAGCATTTCTGTCCGTATGACAGATATATTCCAGAAGCAGTCTGGCATCCAGCGCCGCCTCTTCAATTCCGGCATCTTCGAGCTGTTTTTTGCCAATTTCAAATAATTCTCTGTATGTCATACTCAGATTTTCTCCCTGTCTTAGGGTTCTTCCGCAGCAGGTGTATCCTGCATCCAGCTATCATCCACTTCATATCCAAAGGTATCCTTTAAATATGCCTTCCAGTCAAACACAGCTTCTACAGAAGCAATCGCTACTTCGATCATATCCTCATCCGGCTCTTTGGTTGTCAACTTCTGCATCCACAATCCCGGTGCCGAGATAATTCTGACAATGATATTATCACTCCTGCCTGCCAGGCGAATGATTTCATAAGAAATCCCTGCAATGACTGGCACAAGAGCAATACGAAGTATTAACTTCAAAGCCATATTATCTACACGGATAAAGAAAAATACAACGACACTGACCAGTACAACAAAGAGCAGAAAACTCGTACCACATCTCTTATGCAGTCTGGAACTGCGTTTTACATCCTTTACAGTAAGCGGTCTGCCTTTCTCAATACAATTAATACATTTATGCTCTGCTCCATGATACATGTAGAGCCTCTTAATATCCTTCATCAGCGAAATACCTGTAATATACCCGATGAAGATCAATATTCGTATCAATCCTTCTATCATCGCGATCACGCTTGCATTGCGGATATATTTTCCAAGCAGATCTGACAGAAAAAGGGGCAATAACATAAATAATGCCACCGCAATGATCACCGATAATATCACCGTAAAAGTCATCATGATATCATCTGCTTTACTGCCTAACATTTTCTCCAGCTTTTCTTCCGTCTTACTGGGTTTCTCATCCTCTTCTTCATAAAAAGAAGCTGAATAAGTTGTTACTTTCATTCCCAGTACCAGAGAATCTATAAATGCAAATACACCGCGGATAAAAGGCAGTTTTGCAAATTTCTTGTCTCCACAGATTCCTTTATACTCTTCAACCTCAACTTCGATCTCTCCATTGGGTTTGCGCACAGCAACTGCATATTTATCTCTATTTTTCATCATCACACCTTCAAGAACTGCCTGTCCACCAATTCCCGAATAATGTGTCTGTTTTTTCTTAGCCATATAGTCCTCCGAGTCCGTCACGTTTGTATTCTATGAACTAAAAATAAGGTTGAGATAAAAAATTACCTCAACCTTTTGAACGTTTCTTATTTGCTTTCTACGCCGTACTTCTTATTGAACTTATCAATACGTCCACGAGCTGATGCAGCCTTCTGCTGACCTGTGTAGAATGAATGGCATTTTGAACAAACTTCAACGTGGATTTCAGGCTTTGTAGATCCTGTTACGAATGTGTTACCGCAGTTACAGGTAACTGTTGCCTGATAGTAATTAGGATGGATTCCTTCTCTCATGTTTTTCACCTCTCTATAATAGATAAAATCATTATTATTTACTTATGTTCTAATAAACAGCTTATTCAGTATAACATAGGATTCTGCGATATGCAAGCCTTTTTTAAATGAATTTCATTTTCTTAACGGTATTTACAAATTCCACATTATCCTGCGTCCTGGAGAAGATATCCAGTATCTTGTCTACTGCCTCTTCCGGCTTAAGACCATTAAGTGCTCTCCTCATAATATTGATCGCATCCAATTCATCCGGTGTCAGCAGCAGATCATCTCTTCTGGTTCCTGACTTTGGAATATCAATTGCAGGGAATACCCTTCTCTCTGAAAGTTTACGGTCCAGTACCATTTCCATGTTACCAGTTCCCTTGAACTCCTCGTATACGACATCATCCATCTTGGAACCGGTATCTACCAGTGCTGTGGCAAGGATGGTCAGACTGCCGCCCTCCCGCATATTTCTGGCTGCTCCAAAGAATCTCTTTGGCATATGCAGTGCTGCAGGATCAAGACCACCGGAGAGCGTTCTTCCACTGGGGGGAACTGTCAGGTTGTAAGCCCTGGTCAGTCTTGTAATACTATCCAGAAGGATACATACATCTTTCTTATGTTCTACCAGTCTCTTGGCACGTTCAATAACCATTTCCGATACTCTCTTATGATGCTCCGGCAGCTCATCAAAAGTAGAATAAATAACCTCTACATTCGGTCCTTCGATTGCTTCCCTGATATCCGTAACTTCCTCCGGACGTTCATCGATCAGAAGGATGATCAGATGCATTTCAGGTGAATTTTTCTTGATAGACTGTGCTACTTCCTTTAACAGAGTCGTTTTGCCGGCTTTGGGCGGTGATACGATCATACCACGCTGTCCTTTTCCCACAGGGCTCATAAGATCCATGATACGCATGGCTACACTTGCCCCTGCTGTCTCAAGCCGGATTCTCTCATTTGGAAAAACAGGTGTCATATCTTCAAAATTGCGGCGCTTACATGCAAGTTCCGGTGGAAATCCATTTACCTTTTTCACATATAAGAGCGCACTGAACTTCTCATTTTGTGTTTTTACTCTGGTATTTCCTACAATGACATCTCCGGTCTTCAAGTTAAAACGACGGATCTGGCTCGGTGCCACATAAACATCGTTTTCGCCCGGCAGAAAATTCTCACAACGAATAAAACCAAAACCATCCGGCATAACTTCAAGAATACCATTTGCTGCAACTCCACTATCCAGTTCTGACGGAAATTTCTCCTCCGGACGTTCTTCTCTGGGTTCTCCCGGTGCTCTTAAGACCGGACGCGGTGCTACATCTTTCCCTGCCGCTTTGTCTTTCTCATCTTCAGTAAGCATCAGCTCGATCAGTTCTGCCTTTTTCAGACCTGTCGTTCCCTTAATGCCCCTGGATTTTGCGATCGCGCGCAAATCAGCCAATGCAAGAGATTCGTATTTTTCTCTCATACTAATTACCATGCCTTTCTGTCATCTGCAAATTGTATCAGACGCACTATTTGCAAAACGGACTTCATTCGTTTCATTATATAAAAATAAATATCTTTTAATATTGGGGGTAAAATCTTATTCCTTTGATATGATGATATGATGTAGCTGAATATGCTACCTTGTCTATTATAACTCACTTTTTATAAAATAGGAAGAAGAATTTATTGCGAATAAATATTTATTACATTATAATGAATAAAAATAATGTTATTATATTGGATAGGAGATATGCACTTATGACAATTCAGGAAAAAGCACTGGAACTTCATGAAAAATGGAACGGAAAACTGGAAACAGTTTCCAAAACTCCCGTAAAATCAAGAGAAGACTTATCTCTTGCCTATACTCCGGGCGTTGCCGAACCATGTAAAGTCATTGCACAGGATAAAGAGGCTGCTTATAAATATACAATGAAAGCAAATACAGTAGCAGTTGTATCAGATGGCAGTGCCGTTCTTGGTCTTGGCAATATAGGTCCTTATGCAGCAATGCCTGTTATGGAAGGCAAAGCTGTTCTGTTTAAGGAGTTCGGCGATGTAAATGCCGTTCCTATCTGTCTGGATACCCAGGATACAGAAGAGATCATCAAGGCAGTCACCTGGCTTGCACCTGCTTATGGTGGAATCAATCTGGAGGACATCTCCGCCCCCCGCTGTTTTGAAATTGAGGAGCGTTTGAAGGCTACTCTTGATATTCCTGTTTTCCATGATGACCAGCATGGTACTGCTATCGTTGTCCTTGCCGGGATCATTAATGCCCTGAAAGTGGTTGGTAAGCAGAAAGAAAACTGTAAAGTTGTTGTAAATGGCGCCGGCAGCGCAGGTGTCGCTATCACCAGACTTCTTCTGACTTATGGCTTCACCAATGTCATTATGTGTGACAAGGTAGGTATTATCGATACTACAACCGAAGGTCTTAACTGGATGCAGGAGAAAATGGCAAAGATCACGAACCCGAATCATGAAACCGGTTCTCTGGCTGATGCCTTAAGGGGCGCTGATATCTTTGTAGGGGTATCCGCTCCTAACATCGTAACCCCTGAAATGGTATCTTCCATGGCTAAAGATTCTATCCTGTTCGCTATGGCTAACCCTGTTCCTGAAATTATGCCGGATGTCGCAAAGGCTGCCGGAGCCAAAGTAGTTGGAACCGGAAGAAGTGACTTCCCTAATCAGGTCAATAACGTAGTTGCTTTCCCCGGAATCTTCAAGGGTGCTCTGGAAGGCCGTGCAACCCAGATCACAGAGGATATGAAACTGGCTGCTGCCAATGCCATTGCAGGCCTGGTTCCGGAGGATGAACTCAACGAAGACAACATTATGCCGGAAGCCTTTAATCCAAAGGTTGCAGAGCTGGTAGCAGAAGCAGTAAAATCCCATATCAAGCGCTGATATGGCAGCCACACGCTGGGGCGACAAGCCCTATCATTCACTGGATTATGAAATGAAACAGCAATATGGTGAGAAAATTTATAAAATAGCCCTGGATGCAGGCATGACCTGTCCCAATCGTGACAATACCATCGGAACAGGCGGCTGTATCTTCTGCAGTGCCGGAGGCAGTGGCGACTTTGCAAGCCCTGCCTCTGTTTCAGGGCAATTGCTCTCCATCAGAGAACAGTTAGAACAGGGAAAGTCCTACTTTCATACCAAAAAGACCGGCAACCGTTTTATTGCGTATTTTCAATCCTATACAAACACATACGCACCGATAGAACGTCTGCGCGCCCTGTATACTGAAAGTCTGGAAGAACCTTCCGTTGTCGGTATTTCCATTGCCACACGCCCTGACTGTCTGGGAGATGATGTCATAGATTTGCTGGATATTTTAAAGAAACGCTATCCTGACAAGTTCCTGTGGGTTGAGCTTGGATTGCAGACAATTCATGAAGATACCGCCAGATTCATCAGACGCGGTTATCCCCTCACGACTTTTGACGATGCGGTATCCAGACTGCATGCCATCTCTATTCCTGTCATTGTCCATGTAATCCTTGGACTGCCTCATGAGACAAAAGATATGATGCTGAATACCTGCCGCTATCTGAACGCCTGTCGTATCGAGGGCATCAAATTACAGCTTCTGCATGTTCTGAAAAATACTGATCTGGCTCCATTATACGAGCAAAAAACTTTTGAAATTCTCTCTCTGGAGGAGTATATTGATATTGTGGTCTCCTGTCTGGAAGTTCTCTCTCCTGACATTGTTATTCATCGTGTAACCGGAGATGGCCCCAGGGATCTTCTGATTGCTCCAACATGGAGTCTGAATAAGCGCCATGTTCTGAACACACTTCATCAGCAACTGAGGCTGCGTGATTCCTGGCAGGGCAAGAACTATATTGAAAAAGGACGTGATATTTATGACACAAGAGCCATTGACACTATATAAGCTCATCGTTCTATATATGCTCAATAAAGTAAAGTTTAAACTGACTTATGCACAGATCAGTGAATTTATTCTGGAAAAAGAATATACGAACTTTCTGACTTTGCAGGAAGTCATTTCCGACTTGCAGGATACAGAATTGATCAAAGCAGATACGACCATGAACCGTACCTACTTCTCCATTACTGATGAGGGGCGCAATACGCTCTCCTATTTCGGTAATCGTATTGGAGAAGCTATTATTCAGGATATCGATACTTTTCTGGATGAGAAACATCTGGAATTAAAAAATGAAGCCTCTATCACCGCAACCTATTATAAAGCAACTACCGGTGAATTCGAGGCTCAGTTGATTGCCCGTGAAAAAGATATAGAACTGGTCAATATCAAGCTGTCAGTCCCTACTGAAGATATGGCAGCCTCTATCTGTGACAGTTGGCAGAAGAAAAATCAAAGTATTTATAAGTTCTTAATGCAGGAGCTGTTTTAATCAGCTCCTTTTTCTTTTGCTTCCTCCTTGATACGTTTCATGTGTTCTCTGATCTTGGCCTCATAACCATTCCACGAGGGCTCATAATATTTCTTTCCTGTCAATTCATATGGTAAATACTGCTGATCTACATAATGATTTGGATAATCATGTGCATATTTATATCCTGTTCCGTGTCCCAATTTCGCCGCTCCTTTATAATGAGCATCCTGCAGATGTGTCGGTATCGGCAGATTGCCGCTTCTTTTTACCTCTTCATTGGCTGCAAAGATAGCATTGCAGGCTGCGTTGCTCTTAGGTGCGCAGGCTACATAAGTAGCTGCCTGTGATAAGATGATCTGTGCTTCCGGCATACCGATACGTTCTACCGCCTGTGCAGCCGATACTGCAACTGTCAAAGCCTGTGGATCAGCATTGCCTACATCCTCCGATGCACATATCATGATACGTCTGGCTATAAAAGCCACTTCTTCGCCGGCATATAACATTTTCGCCAGATAATAAACCGCAGCATCAGGATCAGAACCTCGCATGCTCTTAATAAAAGCAGAAATAGTATCATAATGATTATCTCCATTCTTATCATACAGTACACGCCTTTTCTGAATACACTCCTGTGCTACTTCCAGGGTAATATGAATCTTGCCATCTTCACTTCTGTCCGTAGTCATAACTCCAAGTTCCACTGCATTCAGTGCATGCCTTGCATCTCCTCCTGACAGATCAGCCAGAAATTCCAGTGCATCATCATCAATAACGGCATCAAATGCTCCCATACCTTTTTCTTTATCATATACTGCACGCTGAATAAGCTGTTTGATATCGTTCTTCTCCAGAGGCTTGAGTTCAAAAATAACGGACCGGGAAATCAAAGCCCCGTTTACTTCAAAATAAGGGTTTTCCGTAGTCGCTCCGATTAAAATGATCGTTCCGTCTTCTACAAAAGGAAGCAGATAATCCTGCTGGCTTTTGTTAAAGCGATGAATCTCATCAATAAAAAGGATCGTCCTCTTGCCATACATTGCCATGGTATCCTTAGCCTTCTGAATGACCTCTTCCATGTCCTTTTTGCCTGCTATTGTCGCATTGATCTGGGTAAATTCCGCACTGGTCGTATTAGCGATGACTTTAGCCAGCGTAGTCTTGCCCGTTCCAGGCGGTCCATAAAAAATAATAGAACTTAGTTTATCCGCCTTGATAGCACGATACAGCAGCTTGTCCTTACCGATAATATGTGACTGTCCTACAACTTCATCCAATGTAGCAGGACGAAGTCTGGCTGCCAGTGGCGCTTCTTTCTCCAAATTAGTTTGCTTCATATATTCAAACAGATCCACTGTTGCTGCCCCCTGATATTATAAAATAAAGTGACTATTCATTTACAGTATAGCAATCGTTCAGGTTCATTGCAAGTCTGCCTACCAGATGCGGTAATTACCACTTAATGCCAGAAATGCAAAGAAATACAGGCAGTTATCATAATATCTTCTCACTCCGGTACGCATTGGAGTATTCCAGAATTTCTCTATCCATTCCCTGCTCAGGGGATTGATCGCTGCAAGTGTTGACTGGGCAACCGTAGCCGTAATCGCCACCGGATGTAACACATCATCCTTTGCTATCGTTCCATCAACTTCATAAGTGTGATAATTGTCCTTTCTAGCATCCTCAATCAGAAACTTCTGTAATCTGTCTACTGCCGCACACTGCCCTTCATCCACCCCAAACCAGGCATAATCAAGCCCAATGTTGGCAGCCGTACGATAGGAATCACTATAGAACCAGTCATGTCTGTCATTAGACCAGCCTAATTTGCGTTGCATTGGTGTACCATCAAATTCTGCATACTCAGCACACATCCCGGTAACAGGATGACATGCTTTTGCCAGATATCTGCGACTCTGTACTGCAGCCTCACTCCAGAATATTCTGTCCTCTTCATCTGCCCACTGACTGAATAGTTCATAGAAATGCGGCAGATGATAAGAGGGATCTGTAAAATCAATCCCCGGCACAAACAGTATCTGGTGATTCTCAAGATTCCACATAGGTGCGCCTGCCCTTTGCCCACTGCCCTTATGCAGGCATGCCCTCAGAATAGCTCTGGCTTCTCTCTCATAGGCATAGATGCCTTCGCCATCTCCCCATCTGTGAGATGCAAAAAACAACGCCATCGCAAAGAATTCTTCGCCATCCGGTGCCGGTCCGTAGGCATTTTTCGTCCCGTCTACCGCACAGGACCATGCAAAATAACCTTCATTCTCCCCTTCTGCCATATACATATACGTTTTTGCCCATTTCCAGAGACAATCGAACTCTTTCTTCTTATCTAACTGCACACATAACATCATTCCATAGGACATCCCCTCTGTTCTGACGTCCAGATTCCCGGTATCCATGATGTACGCCATATCTTGCCCTACCGGGTAATATACTCTCTCATCCTCCGCACCATGAAAATAAAAACGAATTATTTCCTGCAGTCTATTGTCTACAGCTTCTTTACCAATACCTGTTTCTGCAAATACATTACGATACTCTTTTGTTTTCCACATTGTCATATCACCCTCCGATTCCCCTTATTTCAGGTCTTTCTAAGGATAATTGTAAAGCAACGTCTACTCGTTTATCTCTTTAAAAATTGTGATGTAATCTTCAAATATTGCCAAGTTTTAAGATCAGTCCAATTCATTATGTAAGAGTCTGAGTAAATTACGGTAACCGGATATAACCTCCTCATGATTTTCTCTCACATAATCCAGCCGTTCCTCTCTGACTGCTGTTTCCAATTCTCTGGCAGATTCCCCGAGTTCGCTCGCTCCTATGGACAAAGATTTACTTTTCAGTGCATGAACTGCTATCTGATAATTTTTCCAGTCCTCTGCCCTATAGTATTCATCTATTGTCTCTGCATTTGCAGAATCCAGATAAGAATGCAATACTTTTTCATATACCTCCTCACTTTGGGCACAATATTGAACACCGGACTGCGTATCCAGAAATGAAAGTCTTTCCAATAAGCCCTTCTGCTGTCTGAAGGTTCTGGCTACTGCCTGAATCAGAGTATCCGGCAGAAAAGGTTTATGAACCATACCATAAACATACTGCATGCTGTCCCCCATCTGTTCCATATTTTCTGTGGAAGACAGGAAAATCACCGGAATCTGTGCTGTTTTCTCATTTGCCCTTAATTGCTTCAGTACATCCAGACCATTCATATTGGGCATCTCTATATCAAGCAGGATAAGTCCTGCATCTCCTTGTGTAAAATATTCCAGACATTCTTCCCCGGATGCTGCTTTGACTACTGTATACCCATGTTCTTTCAGTATTTTTTCCGCAAGATAAAGATTCATGGAATCATCATCTACCACCAATATAGATGATTGATCATTCTTTTGTGCAGGCTGTTTTGCCAAATCAGAATTTACCCTTACCTTATCCCCTGGCAGATATTTCAATAACAGACTTTCCAGACGGCCCCCCTGTATCGGTTTTGAAATATAATCCTGAAATCCCTGTCTGAGATACTCCTCTCTCATTCCGGTAAGTGCATTAGCTGTCAGCATAATCACCGGTGTATTCTTATTCGGTGAATCCAGCATTTTTTTCATTCTGGCAAGGGTCTCAATTCCATCCATTTCCGGCATCATATGATCCATAAAAATAACATCATAGTGCTTTCGACTGCACATTTTCAGGCATTGTTCACCACTTAATGCAGTATCAATCTGAATCTGTGTCTGTTTCAGGAGATTACGTACCAGAATCAGGTTCATCTCTACGTCATCTACTACCAGAATTTCCGTTGACGGAGCATGGAAACTTTCATGATATCCGGTTTTCACAGTACTGTGATATTCTCCAATTCTTCCAAGCGGAGAATTATCCACGATCTGCTGTGGCAGACTGACTGTAAAACAGGAGCCTGCACCATATGTACTCTCTACCCGGATCTCTCCATGCATCAGTTCCACTAATTGTCCCGTAATGCTCAGTCCCAGACCTGTTCCCTGTATATTATGATTTTTGATCACATCAAGCCGTTCAAATTTATGAAAAAGCTTATCAATATCTTCCGGTCTGATTCCAATTCCGGTATCTTCTACCTGCAGGATCAGTCTGAACTCATTTTCATTCGCGATTCCTTTTACCGTGATCTTCACCCTGCCCTGTTCTGTATATTTCACTGCATTGGAAAGCAAATTTGTGAAAATCTGACGAATACGTACTTCATCACCTTTTAGTATTCTCGGTAATGACTCATCGCACTGCACCTCAATGGCAAGTCCCTTTTTCTCCAGACTTTCTGCAATCATATTGTAACTGTCATTGATCAGAGAACCTAATTCATATTCTGTTGGTATGATCTCCATTTTACCTGATTCTATTTTAGAAAAATCCAACACATCATTTACAAGAGTCAGCAAAGTATTGGCAGCGGTGTGAACACTGGACGCATATTCATAAATCGCTTCGTCTTTTTCCTCGCGCAGAATCATTTCATTCATACCAAGAATCGCATTGATAGGTGTTCTGATCTCATGTGACATATTGGCAAGGAAATCACTCTTTACCCGATTTGCAGTCTGAGCCTGCTCCTTTGCCTGTTCAGAAATTTCCAGTGCATTGACCAACTTCGCATCCTTACCTGCTATCATTTTATCAAGGATCACTGCAACTACTGCTGAAAGCATAACTACAATATATGCAATAAGTGCCTCCGGGATAAAATGGTCATCTGCCTCTCTCCAGCCCAAAAACAGCCACAACCAGCGGTATGTCAATGCAATAGTCATTTCCACCATACTGACAGCCGTAACGATTTTAGTCAGTTTCGTATCACTGAACACAACTGTGATCAATATTGGCAGACTGAACAAAGTCAAAGTATTACTGAATACAAAATGTACCGTCGCCACTACTGCAACCAGAAAGCTCAATGTCAGTGTAGGTATATAATTTAACACACCCTCATTTTTTCTGAAATGATGATCCAATCCATTCTCAATTATGATGGTCAGCATATCCAACAGAGTAGGAATAAGCAAAAAAAGTGTAAGATATACCGGAAGTGACTGTTCTATTTTGTCCTGAGCGCGAAGCATCAGAAAAATACCAACCTCTATCAGGAAAATAAAGATTGCCAGTATAAAATTGAATTTATATAAAATTGTTCTCCATTTAAGATAATCCGGTTTTATTTCCTGCATGCTGCTACACTCCTTATACCTGATTACTTACCAGTATACTCCATAAGATACAGCTCATGCAAGGCTCTGGTTGCTGCCACGTAAAGTTGTTTTGCCAGCTTCGGGTTCTCCCGATATCCGTTCATATCCGGCTTCCACAATAATACACAGTCAAACTCAAGTCCTTTGGTCTGCTGTACAGTCAGAATCATAACTCCTTTGGTAAATCCACTATCCCGTGCACTGCCAATCTCCAGTTCTTTATATTCTGCCATCTGTTTCTCTACTTTCTGCACTTCATCAGCCTGGAAACAAACAATTGAGACTGTCTCATAACCCTTATGCAATACATTTTCTATAATTTGGGCTGCATGTTGCGCCAGGCACTGCTCCGTCATCTCCTGTATGGTCTGTACAGGCTCCCCATGTCTGATAACCGGTTCTATCTTATATGCACCTTTGGAAGCACGATCCAGTATCTTACCTGCAAATTCCGATATTTCAATAGTATTACGATAACTTTTGGAAAGAAATCTGAACTCATCTATATCTTTACAGAAAATCTTCTCTTTCATGTCACGCCAGTCATTCATTCCACACTCATAATTCACATTCTGAGATACATCCCCCATGATCGTAAAGAAACATTCCGGCAATACGGTACGCAATGCATAATAAACGACCGGTCCAAAATCCTGTGCCTCATCAATAAAGATCTGTCCAAATTCTTCATCGGGTTTCTTCTGTACTGCACGATAATAAATCAGCAGCAAAGCTGCCACATCATAAACATCGAACTTCCCTTTTTCAATTCGTTCCTTAACAGGTTCCATATCAATATAATACGCAGCTCCATAACTATCCAGAAAATGTCCATAGATTGTGACCAGACTTCCTTTATACTGGTGACTTCCAAAATAATTCCTGTACTCTGTCAGCTTGCGTCCATACATCTTTTCATCCTCATGATGCCAAGTTTGTAATTTAATGCGCGCCCTGAGTCTCTCATCCAGCATGACTAACAGCTTATTAATGGAATACTGCGGATTCTCTCTGACGAAGTGCTCGTTATTTTTTGTGGACAGCAACATGCCTATCTCTGCATCCTTTACCTCACAGTCACCAAGAATATGCTCTCTAAGCATCTGCATGTAGTTCTCCAGTTCTCTGGCAAAAAGCATCTTACTCTTCCATGCCCATGCCGGATCTGCCTCTACGATCTGATATTTCTTCTTCCACTCTTTATGAAGCAAATAAGTCAGCAGACCATCCATGCGCATATGTTTGATATCATAAACATCCAGCTCAGGCAGACCTCCTGTAATATAATCAATCAGAATATCACTTCCGCCAACAATACAGAACTCATTCGAAGTAAAACGTTCCTTATAATTATACATCATATAAGAAATCCGGTGCATTGCTACCGTAGTCTTACCACTTCCTGCCACCCCCTGCACGATCACATTATGAAAAGGACTGGAGCGAATGATCTCATTCTGTTCCTTCTGGATCGTAGCAATAATATCACCCAGTACAACATCCCTGTTCTTACTCAGGTACTTCACCAGCAATTCATCATTAGCCGCCACATCACTGTCATAAAAACCCTGCAGCTTACCGTTTTCTATATCATAGGTGCGTTTCAGATTCAGATCAATACGATAACTGCTGCCATCCGGTATCTGATAACTTCCTTCCCCCAGTTCATTCTCATAATATACAGTAGCAATGGGAGCTCTCCAATCTACAATGATCATATGTGTTTTATCCTTTTGTACACCATGCTTGCCAATATAGATGGATTCTGTCAAATGTTCATCCAGATTCTTATAATCAATTCTCCCAAAAAAGGGCTTCTCATATGCCGCCTGATTATGACTGAGCTGATTTCTGCTGTGTTCCTCCAAACTCTGCGAAGTAAACATCTGATCATACAGTTCCACATTGCCACTCTGTACTGCCTTGATCAATGCCTGGGTCTGTTGATGTCTCTGCTCCACCTGTTCCTCATACATATGGACATTCTGTGCGATCTGTTTGCGGCATTCCTGTAAATGTTCTTCTTCTCTTCTGGTTTCCAGTGTCTGTTTCATACGTTACCTCCTTAGTGACATGCATGTCACTTTCCATACATACTTCCCTTACCGGGGTTATATATTTGAGTTACTACTTCATTATATCATGAACTTCGTTCATGATCGTCATTCGCCGTTCGGGATGAGCATGCAGGCATGTTCCCCCTCACTAACGCTCATTATATCTGAAAATTAGATGAATACTAGTATAGCGTTTTTAAATTAACTAAACCATATTACTTGCCTATTTTCCCGATAGCACATGCCAAAAATCCTCAGCGTAGCCCGCTACGCCTACGTTTTTTGACATGCACTTTCTGAAAAATATTCTGCGTAAATGGTTCAGTTATTTAGAAAACGCTATACTAGAAGAAAGAGAGGATAAATATGCGTTATCAGATCAGGCATGCGATTGTACAGTATGCGGCGGATACCATATTGGAGGATGTGAATTTTGAGGTTCACGATAAAGAAAAAATAGCAATAGTAGGGAGGAATGGCTGCGGTAAGACCACACTTTTGAAGTTGATCGCAGGTGATATTGAGATGAGTAATCTTGACAGTGATGAAGAATGTGGTATTACTATGGCAGGCAAGCAGAATATCGGGTTCCTGCGGCAGATCAGCTTCACGGATGGTGAAGTAACAGTGGAGGAAGAAATTAAAAAGACGTTTGCACCGGTATTTGCCTGTGAAGCCAGAATGAAAGAAATCACAGAGCTGTTACAGCATAATGCAGACCAGCAGCTTTTGTATGAATATGATAATTTGCAGAAGCAGATGGAGGCATTGAGAGGATATACATGGAAACAGGATATGGAGATCATGTTCCAGCAGTTTGGCTTTCCCTTATCTGATCTGGAGCGGCCAATAGGAAGTTTTTCCGGAGGACAGCAGACGAAGGTGGCATTCATTAAGTTATTGCTTTCCAGACCGGACATTATGCTGTTGGATGAGCCAACAAACCATTTAGACCTTCCTACAATCGAATGGCTGGAAAATTATCTTAAAAATTATGATAAGGCGGTCATCATCGTATCCCATGACCGAATGTTCCTTGACCGCATTATTGACATTACTTATGAGATCGAGTATCACAGAATCAAGAGATATGTCGGTAATTATTCTGCTTTTATGAAACAGAAAGAACTTGACTTGATCAAGCAGGAAAAGGATTACGAGGAACAGCAAAAAGAGATTCAACGTCTGACTGAATGGATCGAAAAGTGGAAAAATACACCGACCAAGGTAGCGGCTACCCGTTCCAAGCGTATGGCAATCGAGCACATGGTCAAGATAGAAAAACCCAGAAGATTTGATACCAAAACATTTCGCGCCATGTTTACACCCAGAATAGAAAGTTATACAGATGTACTGACTGCGAAGAATCTTTCTATTGGATATGATACAGAATTAAGCTGTGTTTCTTTCCTTTTGCAGAAGAAGGAGAGGCTGGCGATCATTGGTGAAAATGGCAAAGGAAAATCCACACTGTTAAAGACTCTTGTAGGATTACAACAGCCTCTGGGTGGCAGTTTTACATTTGGACCCAATGTGGAGTGGGGATATTTTGACCAGCAAAAGGCAGTTGTAAATGATGCCGATCCGGAGCAGAGTGTGTTGGAGAATTTCTGGGAAGAATATCCTGACATGTTAAGAGAACAGGTCAGAAGTGCATTGGGTAGTTTCCTTTTCTCACAGGAAGAGGTTGAGAAGAAGATGGGGCAGTTATCAGGTGGAGAGAAAGTCAGACTGGCATTGTGTAAGTTGTTTCAGACAAAGCCCAATCTTCTGATTCTGGATGAGCCTACTAACCATATGGATATGCTTGGAAAAGAAGCATTGGAGCAGATGCTTGGAGATTATGAAGGAACTGTACTGTTTGTATCTCACGACAGGTATTTTATCAGTCAGGTCGCGACCGGGATTCTGGAATTTGCAAGTGATACATCAGGTGAAGCAGTCGTGACACAGTATCGTATGCCTTATGAGGAATATCTTCAGGAAAAAGGCAGAAAAGTGCCTGTAGTTCAGACTCCCAGACAAAATGTGACTCCTGCGAAAAACGCTGCTGAACCAACCCTTTCAGATGTTTTTGATAAAAAGACCTATTATAATCCGGGTAAGATCAAGTCACGGTTGACGAAACAACTGGAGAAATATGAGAAACAGCTTGCAGAAAGTGAAGAACGGACCAATGAGCTGAAACTTCAGCTTATGGATCCGTCATTAGGTACTGATTATGAGAAGCTGATGGCTCTCCAGTCCAGACTGGATGAAGAGGAACATCAGCAGGAAACTCTGTTAGAGCGTATGCTGGAGACTGAAACGGAACTGGAAGAACTTAACCCAGACGCTCAATAAACATCAGCACGAAGCTGATACATAAGAGTCCGTCAGAGATCCAGATCGTATGAAGCCCGTAATGTGCAGACAGATTACCGCCGATTCCGGCACCGATTGCAAAGAACAGAATAATACCAAAATAATATAAGGACTGGCGTAGCTGGTCCTTTTTGTGCTCCCGGAAATAAACGGATAAAGCGGCAGTTCCACTTCGCAGATTACCGATACACATTGTACTTGCGTAGGAATATCCGCTGACTTTTCGGAAGGTTTGTACCTGCATGGCACAGGCGAAAGACACCAGAGTGGTAGCCAGCATATTAAGAGTAGTTGGCACGAATCCAACAATGAACAGGATCAGAATCTCGCATAACAGAATACCCTGCCGCCAATGCAGTTTCCTGGCAAAACGATAACGGCTCTGTACCTGTTCGGCTGCAAATACACCTGCTGCAAAAGCCAGAAGTGGGAGTAGATAATGAAGTCCTTTTATCCATTCACCCATCATGAAATGCTGACTCATGAGTACGACATTACCTGTTTGTGCGTTTGAAAATACACCGTCTCTTGTAAAATAAGTATAAGCATCCTGAAAACCACCGGATAAAGCCAGAAATACGCTGGTAATAAATGCTTCGGACATTTGAGGATTCTTATGTTCCATATTCATAAAATATTCCGCCTTTCTACTACAATTTCTTCGCTCTACATTATAGCAGATTTACGCAGAATTGTTAGATGGATTTTTACAGAAAAGGACGGAGAAATCTGCAGGTTTCACATACTTTTTGTACAAAATCTTAAAAAAGAATAATGCATGAGGCAGTAATTTACAGTACTCTCAAAAAATGGTACAATAAAAAAAGTGCTGTTTTATAGAAAGGTATAAGGATAGAATGGATAATCAATTTGAAGAAGATGAACAGGCGCGCAGTAATCGCAGAGCACAAAATATAGAGAAAATGAAACGTGAAAAAGAGAAACAGAAACAACAGAGAGAACAATTCAGACGGTATGCTCCAATTGCAGGTAGAGCATTTTGTGCAGTTGTTGTTTTGGTCGCAGGTGGTGTCGCCCTGGCTCGTAGTGCACATAGTAAAACGATGCAGGAGCAAAATACAGCTCAGATACAGACAGAGGAAGAAACAAGTCAGTCTGTCAGTGAGACAGAAGAGAGCAGTTCACAGGAAATCAGCACAGAAGCAGAAACGAAAGCTCCCTTTGTAACACAGACTACGGCAGAAACGAAAGCAGTCAGCAGTGAGGTAGTAAGTGAAAATGCGATAATCATAGAAGAGAATACAGGTAATATTCTGGCACAGAGGGATGCTTATGCAAGAATCAGTCCTGCATCCATGACGAAGGTCCTGACGGTTCTGGTTGCAGCCGAACATGTGGAAAATCTGGATGATACTTATACGATCACGCTGGCAGAGACAGATTACAGTTATTCTAATGATTGCAGTAATGCAGGATTTGATGTAGACGAACAGGTTACCATAAGAGATCTGTTCTACGGAACGATTCTTCCTTCCGGGGCAGATGCAGCAGTCGGACTGGCTACTTATGTTGCAGGTTCCCATGAAGCTTTTGTAGATATGATGAATGAGAAACTGAAGGAATTGGGATTATCTGATACGGCGCATATGACAAATTGTGTGGGGCTGTATGATGAGAATCATTACTGCACAGTTTACGATATGGCAGTTATTTTAAAGGGAGCCATGGATAATCCATTATGCAGAGAGGTCATGTCAGCACATACCTATAACACATCCTCCACATCACAGCATCCGGATGGAATTTTGTTATCAAACTGGTTCCTGCGCCGTATTGAAGATAAAGAATGTGGTGGAGAGGTATTATGTGCCAAAACAGGCTACGTGGTTCAGTCTGGTAATTGTGCTGCCAGCTATTGCCTGAACAAAAATGGCAATGGTTATTTATGTGTAACAGCGCATTCTACCAGCGGATGGCGGTGTATTTATGATCATGTGGCATTATATCAACAATTTCTAAACGAACTATAAAAATAATAAACTAATTATTAATTATTAGCACTCACTATTGACAAGTGCTAATATGCGTGTTATATTACATTCAGAACAAAGGAAAGGGAATAAAAAGAAATTCTAAAGTACTTTGTACTAGAACACGACACATCAGATTCTCTGATAGTGCTAAACATAAAAAGTCAATGAACAGTTTGAAAGGAGAAATGACTTATGTTAAGACCTAGTATTTTTGGAGAAGATTTATTTGATGAGATGATGAGTTTTCCATTTGATGATGAGGCTTTCTTTGGTAAGAGGAATCCATTATATGGTAAGAATGCAAAGAACATGATGAAGACAGATGTTCGTGAAACTGAGAATGGATATGAAGTAGATATCGATCTTCCAGGCTTTAAGAAGGATGAGATCAGTGCAGAATTGAAGGACGGTTATCTGACAATATCAGCAGCTAAGGGACTGGATAAGGATGAGCAGGATAAGAAGTCTGGCAAGTACATTCGTCGTGAACGTTATGCAGGCAGCATGAGCAGGAGTTTCTATGTTGGTGAAGATATTTCACAGAATGATGTACATGCAAAATATGAGAATGGTATTCTGAGACTTTCTCTTCCTAAGAAAGCTGCAGAGAAGATAGAACATAATAACAATATTGCAATTGAAGGATAATTGCCTGTCTGCCCGTAAGGGCAGACTGAGAAAGGGAGTCCCGTGGGGGTGTTGCGACCACGGGGCTCCTTTTTGTTTACAGGTCTGTCGGCTTGCCAGTTTATTTTGTTGTGCTATAATAAGGGGTAGTAATGGTATGAAGAAAGGTCATGATTAAATGAATAAAAAATATAATACAGTAGTATTTGATTTAGATGGTACTTTGCTGAATACATTGGAAGATTTGGCAGATGCAACAAATTATGCATTGCAACAGTTTGGAATGCCTGTACGGACAATGGATGAGATCAGGAGATTTGTTGGAAATGGGGTGCGAACGCTGATGATACGTGCAGTACCAGAAGGAGATACAAATCCAAAGTTTGAAGAAGTATTTAACTGTTTTAAGATCTATTATGGTGAACATTGTAATGATAAGACCCACGCATATGAAGGAATCATGGAACTTTTGCAGGAACTAAAAGATAAAGGATATGCAGTAGCCATTGTGTCTAACAAAATTGATTTTGCAGTGAAAGAACTGCAAAAAAGGTATTTTAAGAATTTGATATCTGTTGCGATCGGTGAACGTGAAGGGGTACTAAGAAAACCTGCGCCGGATACCGTAATTACAGCACTACAGGAGTTAGGAAAAACAAAAGAAGAGGCGGTTTATGTAGGTGATTCTGATGTGGATATTATGACTGCAAAAAATGTTGGGATTCCCTGCATTTCTGTAGAATGGGGATTTCGTGACAGAAAGTTCCTGCAGGAACATGGAGCTGAACATTTAATAAAAAAACCAGAAGAAATATGGAAGTACCTTTAGACATGTAGTCAATTTTTCATTGTAAAAGTATGATTCTAATGTTAATATTGAATAAGAAACCAAAAGAAATAGTGTATACATATACAAAATGTCCAAGTGGAGAAACAAATGAAAAAGATAGCATTGATCATGGATGGCTGGAAGCGTTTTTTTACATATGCCTGGCCGGCCGGCATTCTTCAAAGAATCAAGGAAACAGGAGAAGATGTAAATCTGTATATTTTTAACAGTTCCGGCGACTGGAGTCTGGATGATGACTATAATATTGGGGAATACAATATTTATTCACTTCCGGATTTATCTGATTTTGACGGTATTATACTGGATACAAATAATATCAGGTATCCGGAGGTAAGTGAACGTGTTATTGAAGCTGCCAGAAAGACGGGAAATCCGGTGATTTCTATTGCTAAGGAAATAGAAGATTTCTATTATGTAGGAATTGACAATTATGCTTCTATACAGAAAATGATCGCACATCTGCATGAGAAGCATGGGTGCAGCAGATTCTGGTTCGTGATGGGACCTGCTGATAATTACGAGAATCAGGTCAGAGTCAGATCACTGAAAGATTATATGCAGAGTCATGGGATTACATATGGAGAACAGGATTTTTATTATGAAAGCTACGCATATCAGTGTGGTGTTCATGGATTTGAACAGTTATACAGGAACTCAGATGGATATCTTCCGGAAGCTATTATCTGTGCCAGTGATAATATAGCAGTAGGTGTGTGTGAGGCAGCGCGTAATCATGGACTTAGAGTACCACAGGATTTTTTCGTTACCGGTTTTGATAACTTTGATAAAGCTTCCTACTATATGCCTAAGATCACTACGATCGGTCATATCAGGGAAGAAGTAGGGTATTGCTGTGCGGATATATTACTTCGTATATGGAATGGAGAAAAAGTAGATAAATTCAATTATACCAGGACGGAATGTATCTTCTGGGAAAGCTGCGGATGTAAGTCGGATATAGAGGTAGATCAGCGAACCCATGCAAAAGATCAGATTATTTATGATATAGAAACAACAGAATTTGAAGAACAGGTGTTATCACTGAAATATGAATTGATGAACTGTAAGACTGTTAAGGAAATGACCCGCTGGATTCCTGAGTGTATTCCGGCAATGAAATGTGATGCAATGTATCTGGTTCTGGATGATCATATCAATGATTTTAAAAAAAAGAAAGAACTATATGATTTTCATATCATTCAGGATGAAGATTTCCATATTCATGGTTATCCGGAATACATGAATCTTGAATTTGCATATGAAGATGGACATATTTTACCTTGTAATCAGAAGATATCGGATCTGTTTCCAACATTTGATTATCACAAAGGTGGTACAGATATGCTGTTTATGCCGATCCATTTCAGAAGCCGTACAGTAGGTTTTTTTGTGATCCGCAATGCGGTATATCTAATGGAGAAGCAGTATTTGTTCAAAGTATTGAATGTTCTGATCTCTGCGATGGAGAATCTCCATGAGAAGGAAAAACTGGAATACATGAATCATGCGCTGACAGAATTAAGTGTCAGGGATACGGTGACGGGACTATATAACAGACTGGGGTATCAGCAAATTGCATGTTATGTTTTTGACAGGAAAAAGCAGGAATCAGAGAATCTTCTTATCATGTTTGCAGATATGGATAAATTAAAGTATATCAATGATCATTTTGGGCATGAGTACGGAGATCTGGCAATTAAACTGGTATCAGGTGCAATTTTGCATAACATTCCGGAAACATCCATACCAGTTCGTATGGGTGGAGATGAATTCCTTATTATGAACAAGGTCATATCACAACAGGAAGCTGATGAAATGATTCAGAAAATACAGAGTGAAATACGCAGTAAAGCAGATGAACTGAAGCTTCCATTTGAGATTTCATTCAGTATAGGCTGTATTGTTACAGATATGAGTACAGAGAAAAGTCTGGATGATTATGTGAAAGAAGCAGATGAGATAATGTATCAGCAAAAATATATGAAGAAAGTCAATCGAGAAGAATAATTTGCAGCAAAAAAGGGCGGGATTCCGCCCTTTTTAAGTCTTGATCCCATTATTGTTTCTTCCATGTTGCAGGATGGAAAAGAATCAACATTGGCAGGATCTCCAGTCTGCCAGCCAGCATGTTGAACATCAGAACATATTTGGAGAAAACTGAGAAATCTGCAAAATTTCCCGTTGGACCAACCATGTTCAGACCGGGACCAACATTATTCAATGTAGCAACAACCGCAGTAAAAGTAGTTGTAAAATCGAATCCATCCAGACTTATAAGCAGAATGGAAATAATGAATACAACACCATAAGTCATTAAGAACACATTGCAGGAACGAATAGTAGTATGTTCAATTCCTTTACCATCCAGTTTTGTGACACTGATCTGTCTGGGATGAATCTGCTGCATCAGCTCTTTACCTACCTGTTTTACATAGAGCAGAATACGGGATACTTTGATTCCACCTCCGGTAGAACCGGCACATGCACCAATGAACATCAGTCCCACCAGAATGACCTTTGAAAAAGTAGGCCAGAGATTAAAATCAGTAGTTGCGTATCCGGTAGTAGTCATTACGGAAGCTACCTGAAAAGCAGACTGCTGCAGGTTGTGCCAAAATCCAGGATTACCGGACAGACTCAAATTTAAGGCAATTGCAATGGCAGCAGCACTGAAGAGCAGAAAGTATCCGCGAACTTCTTCCATACGCAGTGCATCTTTGACCTTTTTGATCAGAATATAATAGTAGAAAGTGAAATTTACACCAAAAAGGAACATAAAGATTGTGATAATGACCTGCGAATATACAGAATAACTGGCTAAACTGTCATTTTTGATTCCGAAACCACCTGTGCCGGCAGTACCGAGGGTAAGACATAAAGCATCGAAAGGCTTCATGCTTCCGCAAAGCAGCAGGATAAGTTCAATAATGGTCATTGCAAAATATATTGCATATAAAAGGAAAGCAGTCTGCTGAATTCTGGGAACCAGTTTGCCTACAGAAGGTCCCGGACTTTCTGCTTTCATCAGATTCATAGTGGAACCGCCTGACATGGGTAAGATTGCCAGAATAAATACCAGAACCCCCATACCGCCTATCCAATGGCTGAAACTTCTCCAGAACAGGTTCGCATGAGAGAGTGCCTCTACATTTGGCAGAATACTTGAACCTGTAGTTGTGAAACCGGATATGATTTCAAATAATGCATCTGTAAAGCTTGGAATATCACTGGTAAAATAAAGCGGCATAGCGCCAATAAGACTCATTATGATCCAGCTCAGTGATACAGCAACGAAACCTTCCTTGGCGTAAAAGGTGGAACTTTTGGGTTTGGTCAGATACATAAGAAATCCGACAATAAAACATACAAAGGATACAATAAGATATGTCAATGCATCTCCCCATTCTTTGTATAGAATTCCGACCAGGCAGGAGGGGAGCAGCAGTACTCCCTGCAGCATGATGACACGGCTCAATATGGAATTGATCAATCGAAAATTCATATAGGATGCCTACCTTCCTGTATTTTTTAAGATATCCGAGATATCCCGCAGACCTTTGTGTGTAGTAACAACGATAACCGTATCATTTAATTCCAGTGTATCGCGACCGGATGGGGTAATGATGTTTTTATCTCTTACGATACAGCAAATCAGCAGATTGTCCTTTAAATTAAGGTCGATCAGAGGAATACCCGTGACAGAACTGTTCTCTGCAACATGGAATTCCAGTGCCTCTACTTTGTTATCCATCAGACGATAGAGAGCTTCTACGTTGCTGCCATAGGAATTGCTCAGGCTTCGGACATATTGCAGAATATATTCTGCGGTTATGTGTTTCGGAGAGATGATGCTGCCTACGGACAGATCATCGATTACTTCATTTAATGCCAGACGATTGATCTTGGTAATTTTCTTACAACGTGGTGATAATTTATTGGCATATAAAGATAAGAAAACATTTTCCTCGTCCATATTGGTGAGAGAAACGAAAGCATCCGTATTGGCAAGTCCTTCTTCCTGCAAAATAGAATGATCAGTAGCATCTGCATAAATGATTGTAGCATCAGGAAGTGCAACACTTAAAAAGTCACATCTGTCTTTATCTTTTTCAATGATCTTAACATGTATGCCGGAGGACAACAGCAAAGTGGACAGGTAGTAGGAAATCGTTCCACCCCCTGCTATGATCACATCCTTGATTTCCTTTAAAGTAGAAAGCTTGGTTGCTTTATAGAAATCACGGATATTCTCCTTAGGGATGATTACGGAGATGGTATCGCCTGCCTGCAGGATAGTATCACCATTGGGGATACTTACCTGATGATCATGGACAAGGATACAGATCAGAATCTCATGGTTAAAGTGTTTGGAGAATTCCTGCACAGTCATATTATGCAACGGAGAATTCTGGGAAATTGCCACACGAAGCAGATCGATCCTTCCTTTGGCAAAAGTGTCGATCTCCATGGCATCAGGAACCTGGATAAGATGAGCGATTTCCTTGGCTGCTGCGAATTCAGGATTAATAGCCATTGACATTCCCATACATTGTTTTAAATAGGAAATTTCCTTGGAATATTCAGGGTTACGAACACGCGCAATAGTCTGACAGTTGCTTGCTTTCTTAGCAATCAGGCAGCTTAACAGATTGATTTCGTCCTTGCCTGTTACGGCAATGAACAGATCGGCATCTTCTATGCCACATTCCTGCTGAGTCACGAAACTTGTGGAATTACCTACCAGACCCTGGATATCAAGAGCTGACAAGGTGGGTTGTAGGCGTTCAGGATCAATATCGATCATGGTAATATTGTGACCCTCGTCATTTAACTGCTGTGCTAATGCTGAACCGACCTTACCGCAGCCGGCAATAATAATGTTCATTACTTATAACTCCTTTATAAAATATATTATTATTTTTCTAAAACACAATTTTACATTTTAACACATTTATTTTATACTGTATAGAAGAAAGATACAAGTTTAAAAAGAGGTATACATAGTATGAAGTTGTATGAGAAAGATAAGATAGACTGGAAGAACCTGCTCTTTGATAATAAGGTACTGTTTACTTTGTTACTGCCGATTGTGATCGAGCAGTTGCTTAACTCTTTTATGGGAATGGCAGATACGATGATGGTCAGTACAATAGGCAGCGAAGCCATTTCAGCGGTTTCGCTGGTGGATTCATTAAATAATCTGGTTATCCAGATATTCTCAGCCATGGCAGCAGGTGCAGCCATTATCTGTTCACAATATCTGGGCAGCGGCAACAGACAGTCGGCTAATAAGGCAGCAAAGCAGGTTGTATTAACTGTTACTGCGATTTCTCTGCTGCTGATGATTATTTGTCTGATCGGCAGAGAACATTTACTGTGGTTTATATTTGGAAGCGTTGAACAGGAGGTTATGAATAATTCGTTGATTTATTTTCTGATCACGGTTATTTCATATCCGTTTCTTGCACTTTTTAATGCAGGTGCGGCATTTTACAGGGCGAGTGGAGATTCCAAATTCCCAATGAAAGTATCTGTAATATCCAACTGTTTTAACATATTTGGCAATGCAATCTTTATTTATGTATGCAACTGGGGCGTTGGAGGTGCTGCGTTCTCGACACTGCTGTCAAGAATTTTTTGTACAGTAGTCATTTTCTGGTGTTTGAGAAAACCGAGGCAGGCCATTGTGGTGAATGAATATGCAAAGATCAGACCGGATATGCCGCTGATCTGGAAGATCATGGCAATTGGTATTCCGTCAGGCATTGAGAATGGAATGTTCCAATTTGGTAAGCTGGCAATACAGTCTACAGTATCTACAATGGGAACAGCAGCGATTGCAGCCCAGGCAATGACCAACATTCTGGAGAATGTAAATGGAATTTTTGGTATTGGTGTAGGAATCGGATTAATGACTGTGGTAGGACAGTGCATTGGTGCAGGGCGTATGGAAGAAGCCAAATATTATATAGTCAAGCTGACAGGAGTGGCAGAAATCGGTATTCTGGTATCCTGTCTGTTCGTACTGGCAATTACCAAACCGGTTACATGGATAGCCGGAATGGAACCGGTCAGTGCAGACATGTGTTTTGAAATGGTGCTTGCGATCACAATTGTTAAACCGTTGGTATGGACTTGTTCATTTGTTATCGCATATGGACTCAGGGCAGCAGGAGATGTTCGTTTCTCAATGATCACGTCTACGGTTACTATGTGGTGTTGCAGGGTAGCACTGTGTATTTTTCTGGTAAAAACATTTCAGTTTGGACCGATGGCAGTCTGGATTGGTATGTTTGCAGACTGGACGATTCGTTCTGTAATATTTATTACCCGTTTCAGAAGTGGCAAGTGGCAGAAGAACAGGGTAATCTGACATGGCTATGAGACCCTTGAAAATAGCAGTACATGTCTATATAATAGGGGAATATAAGGGGGGAAGACAAAGGTGAGAAAACAAAAATTCGGGATATTATTCGCAGCATGTGTCATGTCACAGACAGTTATATTTACCGGTTGCGGTAAGATTGCAGAGGCAGACCATATAGAAATGACTACTGTGGCGGTAGAGGAACCGGCAATGTCGCAGTCGCCACAAGTGCAAACAGAAGAAACCGAAACAGAAGAAATACAGGAAGAAACACCTGCCCAGGCAGAACTTGTTATGGTAGGTGATGTGCTTTTACATGAGAAAGTCAGTAAGAGTGGACGAATGGATGATGGTACATATCAATATGATCACTTATTTGCAAATGTAAAAGATGAGATAGAGGCAGCGGATATAGCCATTGTGAATCAGGAAGTCATTCTGGGCGGCAGAGAATTGGGGTTATCAGGATACCCGAGTTTCAATGGTGCATATGAGGTAGGGGACAGTCTGGTAAATGCGGGATTTGACGTGATCCTTCATGCAACCAATCATGCGTTGGATAAGGGAAAAAAAGGACTGCTTAACTGTATACATTTCTGGCAGGAGCATTATCCGCAGATTGCAGTTCTTGGTATCCATGAGACACAGGAAGCGGCAGATGATATCTATATAACACAGGTGAACGGCATCAGAATTGCAATATTGAACTATACATACGGTACGAATGGAATCGCATTGCCAAAGGATATGCCCTATGCAGTTGATTTATGGAATGAAGATAATATCAGAAGAGATATGGAATTGGCCAGACAGGAAGCTGATTTTATTGTTGTTTGTCCTCATTGGGGAACAGAATATAAATTGCAGGAAACGGCAGATCAGCAGGCAAAAGCACAGTTTCTTGCAGATTTGGGTGCAGACCTGATCATAGGTACGCATCCACATGTCATAGAACCGGTAAAATGGATCACAGGAGAATCCGGCAACGAGACACTGGTATATTATTCTCTGGGCAACTTTATTAATGCGACCAGCGGAACAGGCGCCGGAACGGCTGCCCGCATGGTGGGAGCAATGGCACAGGTTACAGTCACCATGGATGACACGGATGCATATATCAGCAGCTATGCAGTAGAACCTCTGGTTACACATAATGTATCAGGTCAGGGGCAGATCACCACTTACCGGTTACGGGATTATACAGAAGAGTTAGCAGACACTAACGAGATGCGCAGACAGGATACTTCCTTTTCACTTTCTTATTGTCAGTCATTATGCAGGGAAGTGTTTGGGGATTTGTATCAGCCATAGACAGACATACCATATTTTACGGAATTAAGGGGATACACAATATGAGTGCATCATTAGAACATGCAACGAACGGATTAGAAGAGATACAACTGGATATGCTTGCCAACATCAGTCATGGAGTAAGAACACCTCTCCATACCATTATGGGAATGACAGATCTGGCACTGGCAGAAGTGAATGATTCTGAAGCAGTAACAAATTATCTGCATAAAATTAAGAATGCAGGAGAAATATTGACAGGTCAGCTTAATGATCTGTTGGAACTGACCAGACTGCAAAAAAATGAAATTGAGGTTAAACAGGAGATATGTACATATGAATCAATAGCCAGGATGGCGGGGTCTTTGTTAAAACTTTACACGGAAGACCGAAAATTAGAAACGGAGATTCATGTGGAAGATATGACCAGAGCTTCCTTTTTTGAAGATACTGTGAAATTAGAGCAGATTCTGGCAAATGTAATTTCAAATGCGGCGAAATATACACCGGATGGTGGCAAGATCACAGTAACGGCAGAAACATTAACAGTGTCTGAGGACAGAATAAGGAACCGATATACAGTTACGGATAATGGAATCGGCATGAGCGAGACGTTTCAAGATAAACTGTTTGTCCCTTTTATGAAAGAAGACAATGCATTCAATATGAATATGAGTGGAGCCGGACTGGGACTTTATATGGTAAAACAGCTTGTAGAACTGATGCATGGCTCGGTGAATATCGATTCACATACTGGAAAAGGAACGAAAGTGGTGATAGAACTTGTGGGTTCCGTATGCAAAGGAGAAGATAAAACAACAATTGTTCAGACAGATGAGGATATCAGTATATTAGAGGGAAAACGAATCCTTTTGTGTGAAGATAATGAATTGAATGCGGAAATGACGAAAGATTTGCTGGAAAATGCGGGAATGCTGGTTGATCTGGCTGCCAATGGACAGGAAGCAGTAGACAGGATACAGGGTACACCACCTTATTATTATGATGCTGTTCTGATGGATATCAGAATGCCTGTTATGAATGGTCTGGAAGCCACAGACAGGATTCGCAGAATGGACAGAGAGGATACCTATATGATTCCTGTTGTGGCACTTACTGCCAGTGCATATGAAATGGATCATAAGAAGGCACTTGCAGCAGGCATGGATGCTTTCCTGGGAAAGCCATTTGACATTCAGACGCTATTACAGCAATTGGCAGGTTTTTGGCATGTATACAAGGAGCAGTTATGAACATCAGATATTCATTATATGCATTAATAGGGGGATTCCTGTTGGATCTTGTATTAGGGGATCCGCACACACCATATCATCCGGCATGTATAATAGGAAAGTATATCAGCGGATATGAAAAGCTGCTGCGAAAACACCTGTTAAAAGACAATGCAGGTGAAAAATTACAGAAAAGAGTGGGAATCTATCTGGTTGTGCTGGTGCTGATCACAGCAACACTTATTCCTGCGTTGTTGTTAATGGCAGCATATTGGATGCATCCGTATGTCGGTCTTGGGGCAGAGATGATCATGTGTTATGCCGTACTTGCAGCACGTTCATTACAGACAGAAAGTATGAAAGTATATGATGCATTACAGACAGATGGCTTAGAAGCAGGACGGAAAGCAGTATCCATGATCGTAGGACGTGATACACAAAATCTCGATGAAAAGGGTGTGACTAAAGCTGCGGTAGAAACCATTGCAGAGAATTTTTCAGATGGGGTAGTGGCACCGATGTTCTATATGATATTAGGTGGAACTGTAGCAGGCTATTTTTACAAGGCAGTAAATACAATGGATTCCATGGTAGGGTATAAAAACGAGAAATACCTGTATTTTGGAAGAGCAGCAGCACATCTGGATGATATTGTAAATTATATTCCGGCCAGAATTTCGGCACTTGTTATGATTGGAGCGTCTTTTCTGATGAAACTGGATGGACCAAATGCATGGAAAATATTTATCAGAGACAGGCATAATCACGCAAGTCCCAACTCTGCACAGACAGAAGCTGTAGCAGCAGGGGCACTGGATGTAATGCTGGCGGGGGATGCTTATTATTTCGGACAACTATACCATAAGAAGACAATAGGTGATGATATCAGACCAATAGAAGTAAATGACATTCGTGTCATGAATAGACTTATGTATGCATCCGCCTGGATAACGCTGGTGCTTATGAGCGTAGTTAAATGGATAGTCCTTACAGTAGTATGAAAGGCATGGTGATCAAATGAACAGGCATGGAGGAGATGTATACCGGTATCCGAATGTTCTGGATTTTTCAGCGAATATTAATTACATGGGAATGCCACAGCCTGTTAAGGCAGCAGCAATGAGAGGAATTGAAGAAGCAATCCATTATCCACAGCCGGATAACCGGGAACTGATATGTGCAATCTCAGATAAATATAAGCTGCCCGGAGAATATATTGTATGTGGAAACGGAGCGGTAGAGCTGATTTATTTGCTGATCGCGGCCTTGGCACCTGCGAGAGCACTGGTTATGGCACCGACTTTTTCAGAATATGAGCAGGCTCTGGAGGGGTATGGCTGTGAAGTACTTCGCTATCTGTTGCACGCAGATCAGGATTTTGAGCCTGATGAAGGCTTTATAAAAGAGATAGAGCCTTCTATTGATATGGTATTTCTATGCAATCCCAATAACCCGACAGGAGGACTTGTATCAATTGATTATATCCGCAATGTGTTAAAAAGATGCGAGTCTGTAGAAGCGGTTCTTGTTATAGATGAAAGTTTTCTGGAATTTGTACCGGAATATGAAAGTTCCAGAGGATTGTTGGAGGAATCAGATCATCTGTTTATCCTGCAGTCATTTACCAAAATGTATGCGATGCCCGGATTGCGTCTGGGGTGTGCTTTTTGCAGTAATCAGAAATTGATGGAAGCACTCAGAGCACGTATACAGCCATGGAATATATCACTACCTGCACAATATGCAGGAATTGCTGCATTACAGGAAACAAAATATGTGGAAAATACACAGCATGCATTGATGGTGGAGAGAGAATATTTAATGGAACAATTACGTCTGATCGGTCTGGAAACATCGATTCTGATGACAGTATATGACGGAGCCGCCAATTTCCTTTTATTCCAGTCTGTACCGGAATTATGGAAACTCTGTATGGATGAAGGCGTGATGTTGCGGGATTGCAGCAACTTTGCCGGTTTAGGTGCAGGCTGGTATAGAACAGCAGTCAGAAGCAGACGGGAGAACACTCAACTGGTAGAAGCAATCAGAAGAGCATGTATGAAACTGCGATCTGAGATAGAGAAAGGCATGGAATAAAAATGGGAAGATCAATCATGATACAGGGAACAATGTCCAGCGCGGGTAAAAGCCTTCTGGTAGCCGGATTATGCAGGATCATGAAACAGGATGGATTTCGTGTGGCGCCTTTTAAGTCACAGAATATGGCGTTGAATTCATATATAACCAGTGAAGGACTGGAAATGGGACGGGCTCAGGTGATGCAGGCAGAGGCAGCAGGAATAGAACCCAGTGTCTATATGAATCCGATCCTGCTTAAGCCTACGAATGAAACAGGTTCACAGGTAATTGTCAATGGAGAAGTATATAAAAATATGAGTGCAAGGGATTACTTTGCATATAAAAAGCAACTGATCCCTGAAATCCGCTATGCATATGAAAGACTGGCGGCAGAAAACGATTATGTTGTAATAGAAGGGGCAGGGTCGCCGGTAGAAATTAATCTCAAGGCAGACGATATTGTGAATATGGGAATGGCGAGGATCGCCAATGCTCCGGTACTGATCGTGGGCGATATTGACAGAGGCGGGGTATTTGCACAACTGTGTGGTACGATGATGCTCCTGGAAGAAGAAGAGAAAGCAATGGTAAAAGGACTTATCATCAACAAATTCCGTGGGGATAAAACGATACTGGACCCTGGCATTGAAATGCTTGAGAAACTGGCGGGGAAGCCGGTTATTGGAACAGTTCCGTATATGGATATACATTTGGAGGATGAAGACAGTCTGACAGACCGGTTTCATATGAAACCACAGGCAGACATTGACATAGCTGTCATAAGGCTTCCGCATATTTCCAATTTTACAGATTTTAATATATGGGAGAATATAGACGGGGTTTCTTTACGATATGTGACACGTTCCTATGATTTGGGAAGTCCTGATATGATTATCCTGCCGGGAACGAAAAATACGATAGCAGATCTGAGATGGTTGCGGGAATCCGGTATGGAAGCCACGATTCTGCGCTGCCATTCGACCAAGCAGTATGGCAGCAATAAAGGAAGACCGGGATGCGTAATCTGGGGAATCTGTGGCGGCTATCAAATGCTGGGGCAACAGATCATAGATGAAGCAGGCGTGGAAGAACAGTCTGGTGTGTTTAGAGGAATAGGACTGATTCCCATGACCACCTATTTTCATGAAGAAAAATCACGAAGACAGGTAGAAGGCAGGATTGGACAGATACCGGGAGTCTTTGCTGCATTGAGTGGTCTGCCATTGACAGGATATGAGATCCATATGGGACAGAGCGTGTATGAGCAGGCACCATGCAGCCTTACCAGACTTACAGACACATCAGATGCGGATGGAAGGATGGAAGGATATGCGTCTGACAGAGTATATGGCAGTTATGTCCATGGAATTTTTGATAGACATGAGATCGTAGAGACAATCCTGGATGCATTGGCATCCGCAAAAGGAATTGAGAAACCTGCCAGTCGTATCCTGGACTACAGAACCTATAAAGAAACACAATATGATAAATTAGCTGATGAATTACGACAGGCGTTAGACATGCAGCGTATCTATGATATTATGTCGGAAAGGCATGGTGATCAATGATGAAAGAACATATTGAATTGGAAAAGATCGAACCGGCAGATATTGAAGCCAGAAGTTTCGAAATCATTACACAGGAATTAGGAGACAGACAACTGGACCCCTTGCAGGCGCCTGTTATCAAAAGGTGTATTCACACGACAGCAGACTTTTCCTATGCGGATAATCTGTGCTTTTCAACAAATGTCATAAAAACAGCAAAAGAAGCCATAGAGCAGGGGTGTACATTCGTAACAGATACGAACATGGCATATGCAGGAATCAATAAGAGAAAGCTTGCAGAGTATGGCTGTGATATTCATTGTTATATGGCAGATGAAGATGTGGCAAAGGAAGCAAAACAGAGGCATGTGACAAGGGCGATCGTCAGCATGGAAAGGGCGGCACGCCTGCCCGGAAAAGTTGTATTTGTTATCGGAAATGCTCCCACGGCATTGATACATCTGTATGAAATGATCGAAAACGAAGAGATTTCGCCGGCATTTATTATTGGAGCTCCGGTCGGGTTTGTGAATGTAGTACAGTCAAAAGAGCTGATCATGCAGACACAGGTGCCCTATATTGTTGCCAGGGGACGAAAAGGCGGAAGCAATGTGGCAGCAGCAATTGTAAATGCTTTGTTATATATGTAATGGAGGCAGAAGTGGAGAACGACGGATACCGGTACATTGGAACGAAGAAAATGGCATATGGTTATACAACGGGGAGCTGTGCAGCAGCGGCAGCACAGGCAGCATGTATTTTGCATTTTACAGGCAGAACCCCTGTGAGTGTGGAACTGGATACACCAGGCGGCATAAGACTGAGACTGGAGGTCGCAGATGCAGCAGTTCTGGAAAATGGCAGTACTATGTGTGCGATCCGCAAGCAAAGCGGGGATGATCCGGATGTTACGAATGGAGTACTGGTATATGCAGAAGTTTCTTTTGATAAAAACACCTCAAAAGTGACACACGTGTCAGAAATAATAAACATAGAAATTGATGGAGGAATAGGCGTAGGAAGAGTGACCAAGCCTGGACTGGATCAGCCGGTAGGGGCAGCCGCCATTAACAGTGTACCCAGACAGATGATCGCGCATGAGGTGCGACAGGTATGTGAGGAATATGAGTATCAGGGCAAAGTCAGGGTCGTGATCAGCATTCCTAGGGGAGTCGAACTGGCAGAGAAAACCTTTAATCCCAGACTTGGAATTGAAGGTGGAATATCAGTGCTGGGAACGAGTGGTATCGTAGAACCAATGAGTGAGAAAGCATTGATAGATACTATACGTGTGGAAATGAAAGTACGCAGAGCAGAGAATGATAAACTGTTATTAACAGCACCCGGAAATTATGGCAGAGGATTTATGCAGGAACAATATGCTGTAGATATTGATGCTGCGGTAAAATGCAGCAATTATATCGGTGAAACGATAGATATGGCAAATGAACTGGGATTTGAGAGAATGCTTCTGGTCGGACATATTGGTAAACTCATCAAAGTATCAGGTGGAATTATGAATACACATTCATCCTGTGCAGATTCCAGACTGGAACTGTTGGCAGCGCATGCATTGAGGGCAGGAGCAGATGCTGATACTGCAAGGGCGGTTCTGGAATGTGTTACGACAGAAGAAGCATTGCAGGTACTGCTGAAAGCAGGATTGTTAGAACAGGCAATGCAGTATGCAATAGATAAGATATCATATTATATTTCCAAACGAAGCGACAGAACTGCAATAGAGGTTATTATGTTCTCCAATGAACAGGGAGAACTTGCCAGAACGCCAAAGGCGATGGAATATCTTGAAGAATATCGTCTGTCATTACGGGAACGGAAGGGAGAAAAATAAAAATGGTACATTTTGTCGGAGCAGGACCGGGAGCACCTGATCTGATCACCGTGAGAGGTAAAACACTTCTGGAAGAAGCAGATATGATCATTTATGCCGGATCACTGGTAAATCCGCAGTTGCTGGATTATGCCACAGAGAAATGTAAAATATATGACAGCAGTAAAATGACATTGGAACAGGTGATCGAAACAATTGTGAAAGCACATGAAGCTGATCCTGATATTTCAATTGTCAGATTACATACAGGAGACCCAAGCATATATGGAGCGATCAGAGAACAAATGGATGAACTGGATAAACATTCTGTTACTTATGATGATTGTCCGGGAGTCAGTTCATTTTTTGGCGCTGCAGCCAGTCTGCAAATGGAATATACGTTGCCTGATGTTTCCCAGAGTGTTATTATCACAAGAATGGCAGGCAGAACACCGGTTCCTGCAAAGGAAAGTATTGCATCTTTTGCGGCACATCAGGCAACTATGGTGCTTTTCCTGAGCGCAGGCATGGCACATCAGATCAGAGAAGAACTGCTTCTGGGCGGATACCATAAAGATACCCCGGTAGGCGTTGTATATAAAGCAACCTGGCAAGACGAAAAAAAACTGATCTGCACAGTGGATACTCTGCCGCAGGCAATGAAGGAAGCGGAAATTACCAAAACTGCATTGATCATTGTGGGGGATGTTGTAACACATAGCAATTATAGAAGAAGTGATCTGTATCATCCGGACTTTTCTACAGAATACAGACAGGCACAGACTCGCAGAGATTAGAAAGGTGTGGTAAATTGAGAAAATTATATGTGGTAGGAATAGGTCCGGGTGAATATGATATGATGACCGGCAGAGCGATCAGGGCATTGGAGAGTGCTGAGGTTATCGTAGGATATCAGGTATATACAGCATTGGTCGAGCAGCACTTCCCAGATAAGGAATTCGTAACGACTCCTATGCGGCAGGAAGTGGAGAGATGTCGTATGGCGATTGATATGGCGGCACAGGGCAGGAAGGTTGCCATG